>ERZ791819.33-NODE-33-length-144402-cov-8.356544_pt1 | contig 144402 bp, 138 predicted proteins | sample MGYA00510301_ERZ791819 | MGnify/ENA primary metagenome ERZ791819 (study PRJEB30046, sample SAMN00791999) | human gut metagenome | study: EMG produced TPA metagenomics assembly of the A metagenome-wide association study of gut microbiota in type 2...
AACCCGAATCTTTTTCGAGTCGACCTCGCCCTTGGAAAGCAAGACAACCGTCTCACAATTTCCCGTCGCAGGGAACATGTCCACGCACTGCACTTTCTTCACCTGATAACCTCTCGCCTGCAGCACTTCAAGATCTCTTGCTAAGCTGGTCGGTTTACAGGAAATATAGACCATCTGCGGCACATTATAGCGGATGATTTTCTCCAGTGCTTTCGGATGGATTCCATCTCTTGGCGGATCAAGTACGATATAATCCGGTTTTTCCCCGATCGTATCGATCACTTTTAATACATCTCCCGCGATAAATTCGCAGTTGGTAAGTCCGTTTAAAGCTGCATTCTCCCTTGCAGCCACAACAGCTTCCTCCACGATCTCCACACCGATCACTTTCTTTGCAACCGGAGAAAGTATCTGTGCGATTGTTCCGGTTCCGGAATACAGGTCAAATACTGTCTGATTCGCCTCATCGTCGAGCGCATCCCCGATAAATTCACGTGCAGTCTGATAGAGTACTTCTGCACCAAGGGAATTTGTCTGGAAAAAGGAAAATGGCGTGATTTTAAACTTCAGACCAAGCAGTTCCTCATAAAAGAAGTCCTGTCCAAATAAAATATCTGTCCCCTCATTTTTGATCGTATCGGCAACGCTGTCATTTTTTGTATGAAGGATTCCTTTTAGCACACCGTCATATTTTTCCTCACAAAGTTTTTTCACCCAGCCTTCTAATAATGCACTTTCATTTTCCCCACTAAGTTCCTCCATCTGTGTAGTTGTCACAAGGTCAACTAAAATCTCTCCTGTTTTTGCTGCTTTTCTCACAAGAAAATGACGGAGGTACCCGGTGTGACGGAGTTTATGATAAAATGAAATCTGTTTTTCCTTAAAATATTCCAACGTGATCTTAAGCACACGACGGAAATCTTCGTCTACGATCTGGCACTCTCCTACATTTACGATATCATAAAAACTGCCGCGTTTGTGCATTCCAAGTGCCAACGGACCATCCTTATATTCATCTCCAAATGAAAACTCCATCTTGTTGCGGTATGCTTTTGGTCTTGGACTTGCTTTGATTGGTAAAAACTCATATCCCTTATTTTCTTCAGTGATGACTGCGTCGATCAGGTCTTTGACCTGCTTTTCTTTCATCTTAAGCTGTTCCTCATATGGAAGGCTCTGGAATGTACAGCCACCACAGATCCCATAATGAACACATCCAGGTTCCGGCAGCTCCAGTGCAGATTTTTCCAATATTTCAAGCAGTCGTCCTTCGCATTTTCCTTTTCTGACCTTATTGACTGCTGCTGATACTTTCTGTCCCATGATCGCATTTTTTACGATCACACGTGTACCATCTTCCGTTCTTAAAATTCCTTTATTCGGGAAATCCACCCTTTCAATGATTCCTTCTACGATCTGCCCTTTTTTCATAACCAGTTCCTTTCTTTTTCTATTAACACAAACTAAAAAGGGCTGCAACACTGCAGCCCCCTAAGATATTTCTTACTCTTCTGTTTTTTCCTCTGCCGGCTCTTCTGCTTTGTCGTCATCTTCTTCGTCTTCAAAGAAATCATCATCAAAATCATCCTCGAAGTCATCCTCAAAATCTTCCAGATAATCCGGTGCAAAGAAACGATAAATTCCATAAACTGCTGCTGCCACTGCGGCAATAATTCCGATAATCGCAAATACCCAGACAACTTTGGAAGCTTTCTTCTCTTCCTCTGCTTCTTTTTTATTCAGCAGTTCGTTTAATCTTGAAATGTTAACTAAATCTTTTAAATCGTCCATCTTATTCATAGGGCTCCCCTCCTTCTATTTTCAGACTGCTGTATCTCACAGTCATATGTTACCTGATGATTCTAATATTATGCGTATTACATTCCGCAATGTAAATTCATTACATGTTAATATTATATCATATGTTTCCCATTTCGCCTATTAAAAATTTATAAATTAAACATTTTTATATCTTTTTTAATTTTGCAAAAGAAGCAAACATTTTTTTGATGCCCACTGTATCAAACTGAACCGTGACTTCATAGTCCCGTCCACCTTCTACGATCGCAACTACAGTGCCTTCTCCAAACCTTGTATGTAAAACACGGTCAGCAATATCATATGGCAGTTTTTCCGCTTTCGTATGAACAGACGCAAATGCACGCGCCTGCATGCTCTGTCCGGAAGGCTGCTGTTTCATGTTCATCCGTTTTGATTTTGCACTCCATTCATTTCCAGTTGAAGTACCCGCTTCCTTTCTTGCAGGAACTGTTTCTTTTCCATCTAAAAGTTCTGCAGGAATTTCTTTGACAAATCGTGAAACTTTATTGTACTGTGTCTCACCTCGGATCATTCTCTGCCTTGCACAGGTGATCGTCAATTCTTTCATTGCACGGGTAATACCCACATAAGCAAGGCGGCGTTCTTCCTCTAACTGCTCACTTGAATCATCCGACGTGATCGACATATAGCTTGGGAACAGACCATCCTCCATACCTGCTAAATACACTTTAGGAAATTCCAGTCCCTTTGCACTGTGCAGCGTCATCAAGACAACATAGTCGCTGTCATCTTCCAGGCTGTCAATGTCTGCCACCAGTGCTACTTCTTCCAGAAAACCGCTCAGTGTCGGATGTTCCTCGCTTTCCTCATAGCTTACAACCTTACTTAAAAGCTCATCGATATTCTCGATCCTTGCCTCAGCTTCATCGGTACCTTCCGCCTGAAGTTCCTTAACATATCCTGTTTCCTCGATCACTTCACGAAGCAGCTCTGAAATGCTGATAAACTCCAGTTTACTCCGGAACACCTGAATAAGATTTACGAATGGCTTTACTTTTGATGCTGCTTTTCCAATGGACGGGATTTCATCTGCACGCTTTAATGCATCATAAAAGCTGATATCATATGCCCCAGCATAATCAGTCACACGGTTTACAGTCGTTGCGCCAATGCCACGTTTTGGAACATTTAAAATACGACGCACCGCAAGATCATCACGTGCATTGTCAATCGTCTTTAAATAAGCAAGAAGATCCTTCACTTCTTTTCTGGCATAAAAGTTTACACCACCGACGATCTTATACGGAATATTTGATACGATAAAACGCTCCTCAAACAGTCGTGACTGCGCATTTGTACGGTATAAAACAGCATGATCCCCATAATGATAAGCTCCGTTCTTTACATCACCTGCAATATCACATGCGATAAAATCAGCTTCCTCATAACCGGTATTAAACTGTTCAAAATCAATCTTCTTACCTTCTTCATTTGCAGTCCAGAGTGTCTTTGATTTTCTGCCGACATTGTTTGCGATCACGCTGTTTGCTGCATTTAAAATATTCTGGGTGGAACGGTAATTCTGCTCTAATTTGATTGTTTTTGCATCTGGAAAATGTTTTTCAAAATTTAAAATATTATAAATATTCGCCCCACGGAACTTATAAATAGACTGGTCATCATCACCTACTACACAAAGATTCTGATACTTTCCCGCCAGAAGACGGATCAGTTCAAACTGTGCTGTATTGGTATCCTGATACTCGTCTACCATAATATAATGGAAACGCTCCTGATAATAATTTTTCACTTCAGGATCCGACTGTAAAAGTTCTACCGTTTTCATGATCAGATCATCGAAATCAAGCGCATTGTTCTTATGTAATGCATCCTGATACTCCCGGTATACCTCCGCCTGTCTGCGTTTTGCATAATCAGAAGATGTCAGTGCACGCTGCATCAGTTCTGTCGGTGTGATCAGTTCGTCTTTCGCTGACGAGATTGCTGCTAAAAAACTTTTCTCTTTATAAATCTTAGTATCGATCTCTAAACGCTTACAGATATCTTTCATCAGGGATTTTGAATCATCCGCATCGTAGATCGTAAAATTGGTATCAAATCCGATCCGGTCAATATGACGGCGCAGGATTCTCACACAACTTGAATGAAAGGTCGATACCCAGATACTTTCCGAACCGAATCCAACAATTTTATCAATCCGCTCCCGCATCTCCCCAGCTGCCTTGTTGGTAAAAGTGATCGCCATGATATGATAGGGATTAACTCCCTTTTCTTCTATTAAATAAGCAGTACGGTGTGTCAGCACACGCGTTTTCCCGGAACCTGCTCCCGCTAAGATCAGCACCGGTCCCTCCGTCTGATATACTGCTTCCCTCTGCTGTTCATTCAGTGTATCGTATATACTCATATTTATTATTTTCCTTTTCTTTCATTGATTGCTATTATACTATAACATGTACTTTTCGTGCAATAAAACCTATCTTGAATTATTTTGTTAAATTATTTTTTCATTTATATCTTGTCATCTAGTTTTCATTACTATATAATGTGATAAGAGGTGACACAAATATGGATACGAAACAATTTTTACGTTCAATCTTAGATTCCTTACAGCAGATTGATTACGTCAAACCGGAAGATATTCCGAATATTGATTTATATATGGATCAGGTAACCACATTTATGGATTCACAGCTTGCAGCTTCCAAGCGTCATGATGACGACAAAATCCTGACTAAGACAATGATCAACAATTATGCAAAAAACAACCTTCTTCCTCCACCGGAAAAGAAGAAATATACCAAAGAACATGTACTGGTTCTGATCTTTATTTATTATCTGAAGAGTATTTTAAGTATCAGCGATATCCAGGGGATTTTAAATCCGATCACAGAAAAATACTTCGGCAATGACGAGCACTACAGTCTCGAAGATATCTATAAAGAAGTTTTCAGTTTAGAACATCCGGAAACACAGAACCTCATGAAAGATCTTGCAAAGAAATTCAACACTTCCATGAAAACATTCCCGGATGCATCGGAAGAAGAAGCCGATCTTTTGCATACGTTCAGTTTTATCTGTATGCTCAGTTATGACGTATACATCAAAAAAACTCTGATTGAAAAAATGATCGACCAGATGGCTTCAAAAGATCCGGACACAAAACCATCCAAAAAATAATAGAAGAACCGCTATTTCTGATAAGACAGATGATCATATATTTGCATATACACCTGTCTGCCAGAATAGCGGTTCTTTTTATTTCTATTCTTTATCTTTTTCCTGAAGTCTTGAGAAAACCATATCATATCCGTCATTGCCATAATTCAATGAACGGTTTACACGACTGATCGTTGCAGTGGAAGCACCGGTCTTTTCTGCGATATCAAGATATGTCTTCTGATCTCTAAGCATCTTCGCAACTTCAAATCTCTGTGATAAAGAAAGCAGCTCATTCACAGTACATACATCTTCAAAAAATGTATAACATTCTTCCTTGTTCTGGAGGCTTAAAATAGCATCAAACAGATGATCCACTGCCTCTGTCCTAAGTTTCTTGCTCATAATCCTTTCTCCTTTTTTATTGATTGCACGCTATGTGCGCTATACATCTATGTTGCATTTTAGCATATTAAAGTTTTAAAGTAAATAGATATTTTTGTTATTTTATTTTTTTCGCAGATCGTTATTATATCATTTTCTCCATGTAAATGCAATGAAATATATCGGTTTACAAAATCAGAACATTTGTTCTGATTTTTATTTCTTTTCTATTGATTTTCAAACATATGTTTGCTATAATATTTTTTACCAACAAATATTTTACCCTGTAAAGGAGCATTCCACATGAAAAAAATAGGCTCATTTTTCTTTACTTTTATACCATTTTTGCTTGCGATAGCATTCCAGTACCTTGCCATGTTTTTTGTAATGGGAGTAGCCCTGTTTTATGAACATATCCGCTATATTTTTTCTTCCAGCCATGTCTATACAGAGCTTTGGAACAATACTTTAAACCTTTGGTCCTCAACGCGCGTAAATACCATGATCATGATCGTATTTTCCCTGCTCTGTATCGGAGCATTCGGTCTATGGTACCATGCCGGATATCATGGGATTTATCTGGTTCACCCGGGAAAGATTTTCCATCCGCTTTCCGTTATTGGGATCATCCTTTTAGTACCTGGTACACAGTGTCTGTCGACCTATCTGGTCTCTTTCCTGGCATCTTTGTTTCCACAGTGGATGAAAGCCTATGAAAAACTTATGGACACTGCAGGAATGACAAATGGGCTGACCGTATCCATGTTCTTTTACTCCGTCCTGCTTGCCCCAATCGGTGAAGAACTTCTCTTTCGCGGTGTTACCATGCATCAGGCAAAAAAAGTATTTCCGTTCTGGGCAGCAAACATCATGCAGGCACTTTTATTCGGAGTTTTCCACATGAATATGATACAGGGAATCTATGCATTTTTCCTCGGTATGATTCTGGGTTACATCTGTGAAAGAGGTGGCAGTATTTATCAGTCTATCCTGTTTCACATGTTATTTAACTTCTGGGGAACCGTCATAAGCAGCATTTTACCAACCGGCAGCAGTGCACTCTTTTTCATCCTTTATTTTGCCACAGGAGTGATCTGTATCTCATGCGGTTTTGTCCTCTTCCATTTTGGATCAAACCGCATGGTTCAAAAACAAATGTCTATTCTGCCACTTGAAAATACGGGATATGATACTTTTCCTCCATTCAATTAACGTCCGGTTTCATCTCTGCAGATGATTTTTCAGGAAACGAATCAGTTCTTCCATCTCTTCTTTTGTTCCGATACTGATCCTCAGATAATTGCTGATTCGTTCTTTTGAAAAATACCGCACAAAAATATGTTCTTTTTTCAAAGCCTCAAACAATTCTTTTGCCGGCACACGCTCATGTGTTGCAAAGATAAAATTACTCATGGAATCTCCAAATGAAAAACCAAGTTTTGCAAGCTCTTTCTTTGTCCATTCACGGGTCGCTATTACACGCTGTCTGGTCTCTTCGAAGTAGTCCTTGTCCTTTATTGCTTCCACACCAAGTGCAAGTGCTGTCTGATTCATCGTATAGGAATTAAATGAGTACTTCACATCATTAATATATTTAATAAGTTTTTCATTTCCCATTGCATAGCCGATACGCATGCCTGCCATGGAACGTGACTTTGAAAAAGTCTGGACCACCAGCAAATTATCATATTTCTCAATCAGAGGAAGTGTACTCTCCCCTCCAAAATCGATATATGCCTCATCCACAACCACAATCACATCCTGATTATGCTTTATGATATCCTCAATTTCTGAAAGTGGCATTAAAATTCCTGTCGGTGCATTTGGATTTGGAAAAACTACGCCTCCATTTTCGCCATAATAATCTTCTTTTACGATCTGGAAATTATCGTCTAACGTTTTTACCTCATATGGTATCCGAAGCATATCTGCCCACACATCATAAAACGAATACGTAATATCCGGAAACCAGATCGGTGTTTTAGAATTAAAGAACGTCATAAAGATCATTGCAAGTACATCATCAGATCCAACACCCACAAAAACCTGACTGCTCTTTAAACCATAATACTCTGCGATCGCATCGACAAGAACTTTACAGGCCGGCTCCGGATATAATCTGAGCCGGTCTGTATCGAACTCTTTCAGTGCACGGATCACTCCTGGTGCCGGTGGATACGGATTTTCATTTGTATTTAATTTGATCATACGCTGTTCCTGTGGCTGCTCTCCCGGAACATAAGGTACTACTTTTCTTACATAAGATTCCCAGTTACCCATTCTATGCCTCCTACTAATTCAGTCCATACACTTCTGCTAATTTTGCAAATGCAGGAAGTGAATTTTTGATTGTCTCATGAGAAACACAATAAGCAAGGCGTACAAATCCGCCACATCCAAATGCACTTCCTTTTACCATCAGAAGATGCAGCTTTTTGCCCTCTTCTACAAACTCTTCTTCATTGGCGACCGGAGATTTCACCCACAGGTAAAATGCTCCTTCCGGCTTGATACAGGTAAAGCCAAGATTCGTTAAGCCATCGTATAACATCTTTCGGTTTTCATCATAAAAAGAAACATCTGTTTTTTCATCTAAACATCTTGCAACTGCTTTCTGGATCAAAGATGGTGCATTGACAAATCCAAGCGTACGGTTTGATATCTCAATACCGCGTATCAGATCTTCGGCATCAGATGCCTCATTTGGAACTACCACATAACCGATACGTTCTCCCGGCAGTGATAATGATTTGCTGAAAGAATATCCAACGATCGTATTTTTATAATATTTTGTCAGAAAATCTTCTTTATTTCCATCATAAACCAGCTCACGATAAGGCTCATCTGATATCAGATAAATGTCATGTCCGTATTCTTCCTGTTTCTTTTCTAAGATAGCAGCGATTGCCTGCATCGTCTCAGGTTTGTAAATCACACCTGTCGGATTATTTGGTGTATTGACGATAAGTGCCTTTGTTTTTCCTGTGATCTTTGCCGCAAAGTCAGCTAAATCCGGCTGAAATGTCCGAAGATCCGGATTTACCGTTACAATATCCGCATCAAAATTAGCTGCATACTGACGATACTCACCGAAAAATGGTGCAAACACGATCACCTCATCTCCCGGATCTAAAATTGTCTTAAAAATTATATTAAGACCGCCTGCTGCACCGACTGTCATTACAATATTTTGACCATCAAATGCAGTACCAAAACGTTTGTTTAAGTTCTCTGCGATCGCTTCACGCACATCTTTATAGCCGGCATTTTCCATATATCCGTGTAATTCCAGAGAACCTGATGCACCTTTTTTATCTGCCTCGTCTAACAGATCACGGATACTGTTATTTAACGCTGCCGGAGCCGGTGTTGCTGGATTGCCAAGAGAAAAATCATAGACATTCTCTGCACCATATTTTTCTGCCATTGCTTTTCCTTCTACAAACATTGCACGGATCGCAGAATTTCCGAGTAAAGCCTTTTGTATTCTTTTTGAAACCATAATTCTATCTCCATTCGTATACATTTCTGTTGTTGCAGATCACACAAATCCCACTGAAAGAAGTGTATTTATAATATATCTTTAAATACTTTACCACAGCACTATAAAGAAGTAAATGCTATTTTCATTGGAATTATTGATGTTCCATAATGCGACGATTTTTCCCTATTATACACGAAAAGCGTATTGCAGCTTCCATAAACTGCAATACGCTTTTACAAGCCTGTTATCTATACAATACTCATAAACCATTCCACGGTTTCCGGTGAATAATGTGAAAAGAATAAACTTTCTCCTGTATCAAGTGCTTCGATCTGCTTCATTTCCTCATCGGTCAGTGAAAAATCAAACACATTGAAGTTTTCCTGCATTCTTTCTTCGTGGGTAGATTTCGGGATGACAACTACCCCATTCTGAAGCAGGAAGCGGAGTGCTACCTGAGCTACACTCTTTCCATATTTTGTTCCGATTTCTTTGAGTACCGGAATGTTGAAGAAATCGTTTTTATAGATAACGCCGAGTTAAGTCTCACGCAGCTCAATGGCTTTAACTGCCTTCTCCGTGACCAGATCGGTTTCTGGACTGAACTGGTAAAACAAAAAATGCCTGCATCACGTTTTCTGATACAGACAGATGAATTTGAGTTTGAGGAACTGGTCCGGAACTCCTCATTGTTATGTTTTTCCACCAGTATCGCAACACCCTTAAACCAGCCCATGAAAGACCGGAAAGCGATCCCTTTGACCGATGCAGAAGTTCATGTTACTTATTGTACCATAAGTACTTTAGTCCGCAGTGCACGTCCGAAAAATTAAAAAACTGCAGTGTTTCCACTGCAGCTTTTCTTTTACATCTACTATTTTACTAACTCTTTTACTTTTGCTTTCTTACCAACGCGATCTCTTAAGTAGAATAATTTAGCACGTCTTACTTTACCCTGACGAACTACTTCTACTTTCTCAACGTTCGGAGAATGTAACGGCCATGTTTTTTCTACGCCGACACCGTTAGAGATTTTTCTTACAGTAAATGTCTCACGGTTGCTTCCACCCTGTTTTTTAAGTACAGTACCCTCGAATACCTGGATTCTCTCACGGTTACCCTCTTTGATCTTACCGTAAACTTTTACAGTATCACCAACACGGAACTCCGGTACTTCTGCTTTTAACTGTGCTGTTTCAATGTTCTTAATGATTTCACTTGCGTTCATTTTGTGACCTCCTGATAATTTGGATGTTCTTAATACGCGAATTCGTAACAGAGGACCATCTATTTTTACTCACAACTATTATATCTTATCACATAAATTTGTGATTGTAAAGATATTTTTTACTTGAGTTTCCGTACTTTTATCCACAAAGCCCCGTTTTCATAATCATCGTCATAAACAACTTTCAAAAAATGCCCAAAATATAAGGAATCCTTTCCTGTTTTGTAGTAAAATTAAGGTGTCTAATCAAAAAGATACTAAACAAAAATCAGGAGGACTCCTTATGCTTAATTCTACAACAAATACTTATACTTTGAAACGGGAAATTTTAACTTTTTCAAATAAAATTTCAAAACACCTGTCCAAGCCGGACAAAAAGTTTTCTGCCGAGATGACTTATGGTATGCTTGCCTCCAGAAGCTGTCTTTTAACCGATGTTGTGGATCAGCTTCACGAAGATTCCAAAAAGGTCAATTCTGTTGAACGGCTGACCAGACATTTAAACAATGGCATTTCCTCCACCACGCTTAAATCTTATCTTACTGCCATCCGTAAATGGGCTCCGCAAGAACCTGTCATACACATTGATGACAGCGATGTTGTAAAGCCTGATGGTTACAAATTTGAAGCTCTCGGACTTGTCAGAGATGGCTCTAAAAGTACTGCTTCCAAAACAGTTTATGAAAAAGGATATCATGTAACAGAAGCCTGTGTTCTCACTAAAAATAATCATCCTGTCAGTATTTTTTCAGAAATTCATTCTTCAAAAGAAAAACATTTTACCTCTATAAATGATGTTACTTTTTCTGCAATGGAACGTGGTGCAGCTCTCTTTGGCAAAGCAACCTTTGCCATGGACAGAGGCTACGATGACAACAAGATGTTTCTGAAACTTGATGAACTGGAACAGGACTATGTCATCCGTCTTACTGCCAAAAGGAAACTCTTCTTCCATGGAAAATGGGTTCCTGCCACACAGCTTCGTAATCAGAGAAAGGGTAAGATTAAAACTGCCCTGACATACAAGGGTAAAAAGCATGATGCCTATCTTTCTCATGTGAAAGTACAGATTACCGCTTCAAAGAAAGATATTTATCTCGTACTGGTTTACGGCATTACAGAACATCCCATGATGCTTGCAACCAATAAGAAAATCAAATCCAAAGAAGACGTGGTAAATATCGCCCTGACTTACTTTTCCAGATGGCGCATTGAGGAATATTTCCGCTGTAAGAAGCAGATGTTTCAGTTTGAAAACTTCCGTGTGAGGAAGCTCGCTGCAATCAATGCCCTGAATTTTTATATTACCCTGTGCATGGCATTTCTGGCACATATGTCCATGAAACCAGAAACGCATGCCCTAAAGGTTGCAATCATACAAAAAGCAGACCCTGTAAAGGAAAAAGTACATTTCTGCTATTACCGGTTAGCCAAAGGTATCTCCGGCATACTATCATATGCAAAAGAAGGCGTCAGGCTGTGGTTTCGGACAAAACGTCCGGCATATCGTCAACTCTGCCTTAAGCTGACCGCTTAGATAGATAAAAGAATACATCTCCCAAAGCCCGATTCCGGTGGGGCTTATTAAAGTGCCTCTACTCATAGAACTGTCAATCTAAAATATCAAAAAAACTGACAGATTGGTGCTTTGGGAAGATGTAATCATGTTTTGATTACATTTTGCGGAAACTCAAGGTGTTTTTGGTGGAAAGTTTACAATTTTATCTCTGTTTTTTTATTCCGTTTTCCTTGTATAGCTTGTTTTTATTGGGGAAATTGTGTGTTGCAGACATGCAACGTTTTTTGATGTGTTGAGAAAATCTTATCATTAAATGTTGGCACCACCTGTATCGGTTATGCAGTTCTTCCTTGATACAGATGGTGTTACTGTGGTATAAACTTTTGTTTTATGAAATCAAAGTACTTCATCTGTGTGCACAGGATATGAGATTCCATGTTCGGTAAGAAGTTTTTCCAAAGCCTGCTTCTCTAACTCCAGTTTTTCTTTCTCTGCTGTCAAATTCTGGTTTTTCGCTGTCAGGCTTTCTTTCTCGGCTGTCAGGCTTTGATTTTCTTCCGTAAGTTCTTCCATCTTTTTGTTTATCGTGTTCTGCAGTCTGTAATAGTCATCCCTTGCGCGGCATTTCTGGCGTGTGATCTCATCTGCATTTAATTCATATAATGCTTTGGATGCTTCTTCCATTGTTTTACTTTTCTTTGCAAGCATTCTGATCTCCTCCCATGTGGTTGCGGTGAACAGCTTCCCCCAGTAGTCTATTCGGCTGGCTTTATCCTCCGCAGTTGCCTGTTCTATCTGTGTTAAGTCTATCACATTCAAAATAAATTTGTCACTATATATACGATGATTTTTTACATTCATAAGTTTATAGGATGCATTAAATTCCCGGCTTCCTGCAAATGGTGGAAAGTTTAGAAATCCGATATGTATCACCGGTTTTGCCATTGTATATTCCTCTCCCCGGCAAAGCTGGTCGTAAGAGCGGCACAGATAACTTAAGGAACGGTCTTCCCAGTTCAATTCATTCTCCATCTGCATTTCCAGATTGATCAGTGTGGTATCATTCAACAGTACCACAATATCCAGTATGAACTCTTTTGCATCATAATTGTCCCCAGGTTCGATCGGATTCGTGATCCTGACTGATGTTATTTCTTCTGGTTTTAAATGTAACAGAGAGCAGATCAGTCCCTTTAATACTTTTTCATTTCTCTGTAATATTGCACGGAACATGTAATCATTGGTCATTCCATAATCAATGCGTCCTGTCGCTTCAAGGTAAGATGCACGTACTTGTTTTTCTTCTTTTGCCATAGGCAGTCTCCTCTACTCCTTCTTTTTCATTTTGAATTTTGATTTTTTACTTTTTTGATTCATTTCACGATCTTTATTGTTGAAATTTTGGCGAAACGCCGGATTTAAAATATGAGTGTGCTCCATGATAAGAGCCTTGTCCGGACAATAGAATGTCCGAACGGATTTTTCATATGAATATATATTATCACAATTGTAGTGTTTTTGACAAGTTTTAAATAAATATATCGTTCCCCTATTTCAATTTATCTTATTTCAATGTTCTGCAGGAAGTTTGCTACATTCTAAGAACCAGTGTAGCAATACTTTCCGGCATATGTAAAACACCGACACTGCATGTCATCGTCAGTTGTATCTGACCGGTTATTTTTCCATTCGGAAGCGATTCTAAACAGATCTCATCAAATGGTATCCGCACAATACCATTCTCAATCGGCAATTTTTTCAATCCATCATCCCTGCACTTACATTTGATTGTCTGCAAATGGCCGTGCAGCAGCATCCGATGATTGTTGCCCGAATATGCAGTAACCTCCCTGATACAAAGTTCGAGACATGACTCTTTTTGACACACATATAACTTTGCCGGTTTTTCAAATCCACGATCTGCCATGGAAAGTTTCTTACATTCCCTGCCCTGCCGGTAAATAGAAAAATCAACCTCATATGTACCATATGGCAGTACCACTCCTGCATTTTCCTGTGGATCATCCAGCATCTGCCCCAGATTTTTCTGCCCGATATTTTCATACTGCAAATGCATTTTTTCTCTCTGGCATATTGTCTGGATCGTTTTGATATCAACTGCATCAAGCATTCCTGCTACCGCCTGATAACGTGCCTCCTTTTCCACACCGATCCGCTCAAAATAATAAATTAATTCCTTTTCTACATCCAGATAATATTCTAAAACTTCATTTCCTTTTTTCGTAAATTCATATCCATTTTCCGTCAGAATACCAAGTTCCACGCTGCGTTTTAAACATCTTGAGACCGTAGATCGATTCACAGAAAGACTCCTTGCAATTTCCGCTTCATTACAGCCTGCCCCATCCTGCTGCTGTTTTCTTAATCTTTTCAGACATTGCAGTTGAAACATTGTTGGTCTGCACTCTTCAATTTCACTGATAAACATTTCCTGTAAACTCCTTTTTCGCAATTACACAGCCATTTTCACGATCAGATCAGGGAAACGGTAAGGATACAGATATCATCCTCTTTCGGTTCCTCATCTTTCATCTGAACGATCAATGCAACGGTTCCTTCTGATATCAGGTCGCTCCGCTGCACATTACATTCAAGCGCCTCCGTTAATATTGCATATCTTCCATCCTGTCTTTTTGCCACACGCCATTCTTCCCCATAATAATAAAAGACCTTTGGTTCATTCCTTTTCTGCTCTAACTCCAGGTAAAGATAACTCTCATCACAGATTTTCACTTTTACTTTCTTCTTAAACACCTTATATTCCTTTGCCAGTGTCCTTGGACATCTGCTCTCTTTGGTATAAATTGCAATCGGCATCTCCCTCTCTCCGTATGGGAAAAGAAAATTTAAATCATTTCCACTCATAGAATATGAAAAAACATGACGGTTTTTCAAAAACATCCGAATCCCCATATAAACCTCACCATCGATCACATATTCAATTTCTTTCGCATTCCGTTCTGCCGACTGCTGGTCAATCCCGGATATCATCATTAAAAACTCCGTAAGAATACGATATTTTTCCAGATATTCCTTTCCTTTGTTTATACCAATTGCCGTAAGATATATATGGCGTTTATCATCCCTGTATAAATACCCCTCTTCTAAAAGACTATCCACAACACGGTTAACTTTGTTTGCTGATGCCTCAAAATAACGTTCCAGATCTGATCTCGTAACCTGATCCTTTCTCCGCTTTAACAGATACATCGCCTTTAAATAATCTTCTTTTTCATGTTTTCTTTTGTCTGTCATCCGATAGTCTCCCCTACTTATCGTTAGATTCAGCTAACCTATTATAACATAAAATGAGCCGTTTGCAACGGCTCATTTATGGTCTCCACTTTTTCTGTTCCTTTTCTGTCAGCACTGCCCTTGCAAACAGATCCGGTCTTCTTTCTTTCGTCCTTATAATAGATTGCTCCCTGCGCCACTCGTCTACAAGTTTATGATTGCCTGACAAGAGTACCGGCGGAACTTTTTTACCCATCCACTCCTCCGGCCGGCTATACTGCGGATACTCTAACAGATCTCCCTCAAACGACTCCGTAGAACCGGATTCATCGTTTGTCAGCACTCCAGGTACCATGCGGGAAATCGCATCCACCATGACCATCGCCGGAAGTTCGCCTCCCGTCAGTACATAGTCACCGATCGAAACATAATCCGTCACGATCTCCTCTAAGACGCGCTCATCAATTCCCTCATAATGTCCACACAGAAAAATCAGATTCTCCTCCTTCGCAAACGACTTTGCAGCCTGCTGGGTAAAAGTCGGTCCCTGTGGTGTAAGGTAAATAGTACGCGGTTTTGCACCAATCTTATCAACGATCGATTTCCAGGCATCATAAACAGGCTGCGCCTGCATCAACATTCCAGCCCCACCGCCATATGGATAATCATCTACTTTTTTATGTTTATTGATCGTATAATCCCGGATATTTACCGCTTCGATCGAGAGCAGTCCCTTCTCGGCGGCTCTGCCGATAATACTGGTGTTTAATCCCTGCATGACCATATCCGGAAACAATGTCAAAATGTAAAAATTCATGCTTCCTCCCGCCTGCTGTTTAAGTCTCTTAATCCATCAAGCAGGTGAACCTGCATCGTACCACCTTCGATATCCACCTGTTTTACACAGTCTCTGATCGCAGGAAGTAAAATATCATCTGCACCTTCTTTGCTGATTACATAGACATCATTTGCACCTGTCTGCAGCACATCCGTCAGTTCTCCTAAATCTTCGCCCTCATCCGATGTTACTTTAAGTCCAATGAGATCTGCAATAAAATACTCATTTTTCTTCAACTTTACCGCATTTTCCCTGGTGACATACAAACTTTTTTTTCGAAACCTCTCCACATCATTGATGTTGTCATATCCTTTGAATTTGAGTATCACCATATTTTTGAAGAACTTTACCCCGGCAATTTCGAGTGTAAGGTTTTCTTTTCCAGTGTCTAAGATTACCTGTTTTAATTTTTTAAAGCGTGCTGCATCATCTGTGGTCGGAAATACTTTCACTTCCCCACGCACACCATGTGTCGTTGTAATAACACCTACCTGAAGTAAACTCTCCATAAATCCTCCATTCTGTCATTTAATCCTGATCACAACATTCTCGACCAGACCTGTTTTCTGATTTGTAAAATTAATCTGCACGGAACCGCCTTTTTGTACTTTGATCTTTTTTGCCGAATTCAGATAAGACGTACTTTTCCAGTTCTTATCATAATAAGTAAATGACGTGATCTTCCATCCTGTTTTCGCTTTCACGTCAAACTTTAATGTTTTATTATTTGCAGATTTGTAATCATAAATATTTGTATTTTTAAACTGATTTTTTAATTGTTTATTTCCAATTTTGTAACTTGCAGCCGGATTGCTCCATTTATAAACAGTCAGTTTTGACGTAAAAGTTGTCAATAACCTGCCTGTTTTTACCGTCACTTTGATTGTTGAGGTTCCAGCCTTTAATGGTTTGATCCGGACATTATTGTCACCTATGGCAATCTTTGCCACTTTTCCATTTGAGCTGCTCACTTTTGTGATTCTTCCGTTTGACGGCATATTTCCTACTTTATATACGTATGTCCTTTTGTTTTTCGGGCAATATACCTGCGTGAGTTTTCCGCTAAAACGCATTTTTGTATAAGCACCTTTATAGGATTCATTTACGATGCCTTCTGTCCCATCCAGCACATTTTCTTCGATAAATACGGTATCATTCCCTGTGTCCGTTAATCTTTCAGCAGCACTTGCCATTACCGGCATCTGTATAGCTAACAGGAATGTCATTAAAAATATACAACACTTTTTTGCAATACCTCTCATTCTTATTCCCTCTCTTCCTTCCCTGATAGAAAAAAAACCGGCTGCACCATGTTCATGATCACGCCGGTTTACTGTGAAGATTACTGCATAATCTCCACAATCACTTTTTTCTCTTCTTTTGAGGCAGCAGCCTTTACAACAGAACGGATCGCTTTCGCAATACGTCCCTGTTTGCCGATTACCTTACCCATATCAGACTGTGCAACGCGCAACTCTAATACGATCGCTTTTTCATTCTCGGTCTCAGTTACAACAACTTCATCCGGGCAATCAACAAGTGCCTTGGCAATTACTTCTACTAATTCTTTCATAGGTCCACCTCACTGATCCTATTTCTCAATACCAGCATTTTTGAAAATTCTTGCTACGGTATCTGTTGGCTGAGCTCCGTTTGCTAACCATTTCTTTGCTAAGTCCTCATTTACATGATACTCGCTTGGATCTTTAGTCGGATCATATGTTCCAATCTCTTCGATGAACTTTCCATCTCTCGGGGATCTGGAATCAGAAACTACGATACGATAGAAAGGTGCTTTCTTCTGTCCCATTCTTCTTAATCTGATCTTTACTGCCATTACTTTCACCTCCTTAAATTTTTGCTGTTCATTTATTAAAAAGGAAGTCCTTTAAACATTCCCTTTTTACCTTTTTTCATCATGCCAGGCATCTGTTTCATCATTTTCTTTGCCTGGTCAAACTGCTTTACAAGACGGTTTACTTCCGCAATATCAACGCCTGCTCCCTGTGCGATCCTACGCTTTCTGCTCGGATTGAGCAATGAAGGGTTCTGTCTCTCCTCGACTGTCATCGAAAAGATGATCGCCTCGGTACGCGCCATATTCTTTTCAGCCGCTCCCTCGTCAATCTCAGGCATCTTGCCACCGCCAAGTCCCGGCATCATACCAAGAATACTGGAAAGACCGCCCATTTTTTTCATCTGACTCATAGATTCTAAATACATCTCAAAGTCAAACTCATTCTTGCGCATCTTTTCTTCGAGCTTTTTGGCTTTTTCCTCGTCGATTTCACTCTGTGCTTTCTCAATGAGAGTCAGCACATCACCCATTCCAAGAATCCTTGATGCCATACGGTCAGGATAAAACTGCTCTAAATCAGAAAGTTTTTCTCCCATACCTGCGTAAAGAATCGGTTTTCCGGTCACTGCCCTTATGGAAAGCGCCGCACCACCTCTGGTGTCACCATCAAGTTTGGTAAGTACCACACCGTCAATTCCGATCTTCTCATCGAAGGTCTTCGCAACATTAACGGCATCCTGTCCTGTCATGGCATCAACAACTAATATTGTCTGTGATACCGCAACATTTTCTTTTATCTGAATCAATTCAGCCATCATGTCTTCATCTACATGAAGACGTCCTGCTGTATCGATGATCAGCACATTAAAATCATTCTTTGTGGCATGCTCTACCGCAGCCTTTGCAATATTTACAGGAGTGTTCTTATCTCCCATGGAGAATACTTCCACACCCTGTTTTTCACCATTGATCTGCAGCTGTTCGATTGCTGCCGGGCGATAAACATCACAGGCGGCAAGCAGCACCTTCTTGCCTTTGGCTTTTAACTTTCCGGCAATCTTTGCTGTTGTGGTCGTTTTACCGGCACCCTGAAGACCTGCCATCATAATGATCGTCAGTTCTTTGCCCGGACGAAGTGCGATTTCTGTTGTCTCAGACCCCATCAGGCGAACCATCTCTTCGTTTACGATCTTAATGACCATCTGTCCCGGATTCAGTCCGTTCATCACGTCCTGCCCGATCGCGCGCTCCTGCACGTCTTTTACAAATTGTTTGACCACTTTGAAATTGACATCGGCCTCTAAAAGAGCCATCTTAACTTCCTTTAAAGCAGCCTTCACATCATCTTCTGTCAAACGACCTTTGCTTCTCAGGTTCTTAAATACATTCTGGAGTTTTTCGGATAAACTGTCAAATGCCATCTATAGCTCCTCTAATATCTGGTTGGAGATCTGCTCGATCTCTTCTAATACTGCCTCGTCATGATTCTTATAGAACTCTTTTGTCAATGCATGAATCTTTGTTACCATACCTCTTGCGGTCTGGAACTTCTCGATCAGATGAAGTTTACTCTCATATCCTTCCAGAGTCTTCGTACATCTCTTTACCATATCATGTACACCCTGACGGCTGATTCCCTCTTCATCTGCGATCTCACCGAGTGAGAGATCATTGAACACAAAATCCTCGTATATCTTTCTCTGATGTTCGTTTAAAAGCTCTCCATAGAAATCATAGAGATACGCCTGTTCAATCTTTTCTTCCATTTTATATCCCAATCTGTACTCTCACATCAGCACCTTGCATAGATTATCATAAAAAAGAATAGGTGTCAAGCATTTTTTCTTGACACCAGTATTTATTTTTTCTTAAAACAAGACTTTTTTCCTATATCAATCTTGACAATTCTTTTTTCTGCTGTTTATAATATGCGTAAGCAATGAGCAATGCCAAACATGGAAATGACAAAAAAGACTGCTTGCAGGCTCTTTTCCGGCATGCATTGCGGACTAAAGTACCACATGAAATAAACCTGTTTTGTACTTGCGCAAAACTGCGCAGGAATGGAGGTTCCAATGAAAAATAAATATCAGAAACCTGCAATTTATCTGACACCAGAACATACAGAAGGCATTTACCTTGCAAGTGGTTCAAATGCCGCAGCCGGTTCCGTAACTGCGACCTACATAGGTGTATGGGACAGATGGGACGGTGGCGGAAAAGGTCTGGTTGCCGTAAATTGGAGCAATGTGACCGGCAGTGTTACCCTGACGCTTTCTTTCAATAACTCGATCGACCAGGTTGAGGTTGCAGGATATACAGCATCCACCTCAATCTCCGGCAATTCCGTGAAACTGATTTTTGATCCGAATTCCGGTTCTGATCTCACACTCGGTATCCATTTAAACCACTCCGGTGCAAGTATTGACAGTCTTACAATGACAGGTCAGTCTTACACGGTATCATAGCAGATTTAACTGCATATGCTCTCATGTAATATCAGAAGCAGATTTATTGCATAGATCAAAATAAGGAATTTCGTTTTCTTTTAACGAAATTCCTTATTTTTTTAGAATCTTACAGACTTGCTCTGACTAATTTCGGTTTATAACCATTTTTCTCTAATGCTTTGATGATCTGATTTTTGTGATCGGTACCAAAGCACTCTAAAGTGATACGAAGCTCCACGGCTGCATTGCGGTTTGTGCTGATAAACTGATTATGCTCTAACTTAATCACATTTCCCTGCTCTGCTGCAATCGTTGCGGCTACTTTTGACAATTCGCCCGGCTTATCCGGAAGAAGTACAGATACCGTAAAGATACGGTCACGGAAGATAAGTCCCTGCTGTACCACGGAAGACATTGTGATCACATCCATGTTACCACCACTTAAGATTGATACGACACGTTTATCTTTTACACCAAGATGTTTCAACGCTGCTACCGTAAGAAGGCCCGAGTTTTCCACAACCATTTTATGGTTTTCCACCATATCGAGGAATGCAACAACAAGCTCATCATCCTCAACCGTAATGATATCGTCTAAGTTCTTTTTGATATATGGGAATATCTTGCTGCCCGGTGTCTTTACTGCAGTACCGTCTGCGATCGTGTTGACACTTGGCAGTGTCGTTACTTTTCCTGCTTTAAAAGAAGCCTGCATACAGTTTGCACCTGCCGGTTCCACACCGATCACCTTGATCTTTGGATTTAACAGTTTTGCAAGTGTAGATACACCTGTTGCAAGTCCGCCTCCACCGATCGGAACTAAGATATATTCCACAAGCGGAAGTTCTTTAAAGATTTCCATTGCGATCGTTCCCTGTCCGGTTGCCACTGCAAGATCATCAAACGGATGAATGAATGTATATCCTTTTTCCTCTGCTAACTCATATGCCTTCTGGCATGCCTCATCATAAACATCTCCATAGAGAACAACCTCAGCGCCATAGCTCTTGGTACGGTTTACTTTGATCAAAGGTGTTGTTGTCGGCATCACGATGACAGCTTTGCAGCCATAGCATTTTGCAGCGTAGGCAACACCCTGCGCATGATTTCCTGCTGATGCAGTGATGAGTCCTTTCTTACGTTCTGCCTCCGTCAACGTGCTGATCTTATAATAAGCGCCACGCACTTTGTACGCACCGGTAAACTGCATATTCTCCGGTTTTAAATATACTTTGTTTCCTGTCTGTTCACTTAAGAAATCAGAGTATACCAGTTTTGTCTCTAAAGTGACTTCTTTTACTTTTTCACTAGCTTCCTCAAACTTGTCTAATGTTAACATTTATTTTCTCCTTCATCTGTTTATTATTCTGCCTGATCTTTTACATCAAAAAGTGCATTTACAAATTCATTGGAATCAAACTTCTGCAGATCCTCGATCGTCTCTCCGACACCGATATATTTGACCGGGATTCCAAGTTCTGAATGGATTGCAACAGCGATACCACCTTTGGCGGTGCCATCCATCTTTGTTAAAATGATACCCGTAATTTCTGCTACTTCCGAAAATTGTCTTGCCTGGGCAAGTGCATTCTGACCTGTTGTTGCATCTAAGACCACCAGAGTCTCACGGTATGCATCCGGATATTCTTTTTCCAGAATACGGTTGATTTTCTTTAATTCTTCCATGAGATTTTTCTTATTATGGAGACGTCCAGCCGTATCGCAGAGCAGTACATCCGCATTTCTCGCTTTTGCTGCTGCGACCGCATCATATACGACTGCCGCCGGATCTGCCCCTTCCTGTCCACCGATCATCTCAACACCGGCACGGTTTGCCCATTCTAACAACTGGTCACCTGCTGCTGCACGGAACGTGTCGGCTGCTGCAAGAACAACCTTTTTCCCTTGATCTTTTAATTTGCCAGCCAGTTTTCCAACGGAAGTCGTCTTTCCTACACCGTTTACACCGATGACAAGTACCACAGACTTTTCATTTTCAAACCGGTACGCAGTTTCTCCGACATCCATCTGTTCTTTGATACTGTTGATAAGAAGTTCCTTGCACTCTGCCGGATCTTTGATCTTATTTTCTTTTACTTTTTCTTTGAGATTCTCAATGATCGACTCCGTCGCATTGACACCGATATCCCCCATGATCAGGATTTCTTCGATTTCTTCATAAAAATCATCATCAATACTGGAAAATCCGCTGAAGATCGAATCGATCCCGGATACGATGTTATCTCTCGTCTTGCTGAGTCCGGAGACCAGACGGCTCCAGAATCCTTTTTTTTCTTCTCCCATACATCCTGCCTTTCTTATTTGTCCAAATATTATTTATCTAAATCGTTTTCGATCAGATTAACGGAAACCAGTGTTGAAACACCTTTTTCCTGCATCGTGATACCGTAAAGACGGTCTGCTGCAGCCATTGTACCACGTCTGTGCGTGATCACAATAAACTGTGTGTTCTTTGTCAGCTTATGCAGATACTTTGCAAACCTTGTTACGTTTGAGTCATCAAGTGCCGCCTCAATCTCATCTAACAGACAAAACGGCGATGGCTTTAAATTCTGGATCGCAAATAACAGAGCGATCGCTGTCAGTGACTTTTCTCCACCGGACATCTGCATCATATTCTGCAGTTTCTTTCCGGGCGGCTGTGCAATGATACGGATACCGCACTCTAGGATATCCTCATCTTCCACCAGTTCAAGTGTACCTTTTCCACCACCGAACAGTTCTTTAAATACCGTATCAAACTGTTTCTGGATCTCTGCAAATTTTTCCATGAACTGTTTACGCATTCCTGTATCGAGTTCCTCAATGATACCGAGCAGCGTTTTCTCCGCCTCGATCAGATCATCATGCTGCGTTTTTAAAAACTCATAACGTTCCGATATCTCTTTATAATCCTCGATCGCATTGACATTGACATCACCGAGTCTCCGGATATCGTCTTTGATCTGTGTGATCATTTTCTTTAATGCTGCAGGATCAGCATAAGAATCATCCCTAAGATCCATCGCAGCATGAAGTGTCAGCTCATATTCCTGCCACATATAATTCGTCTGATATTCTCTCGCTTCATCGAGCTTTTCATGCTGGCTGTTCAATCGGAACACTTCTTTGTCGAGATCAGCGATCTGATCTGACATTTCCTCCCTTTTCCGGAAAAATCCTTTCTGTGCAGCCGACATCTCTTCTTTCTTCTGCGTATAATCGTTAAGCTGCTGTTCTAAACCGGCATGTGTATCATCCGAAGCAAGAATCGTCTTTTTCAGCTCCTCGATCTCAAGCGTTTTCTGCTTTGCCTCTTCTTTCGCCTCTCCTGCCTGTGTGACTAACTGCTCTCTTTCCTGTGAAAATCTTGTGATTTCACTTAGGATACGTGAAATATTAGACTGCGCAAATTCTGCCTTCTGCCGGATACCAGCTTCCTCTAAAGCGATCTTTGAAACTAGCTCTGCCGCTTCTTTCTCCTTCGTCTGATATTCCTCTAAACGCTTTCCAAACTCTTCATTTTCCTGTTCGATCTCTTTTTCACGGACTGCTGCATTCTCGATCTCAGCCACGATCTGTACTTTATTTTGTTCAAGTTCTGCAAGCTGCTCCTCGATCTCAGTTCTCTCTGCATTAAGACCTGCAAAAACAGATTCCCTCTCGTTTTTCTGCTCTGTGGCACGATCTAAGTTCATTTTTGCCGTATTCTGTAAAATATACTGTTCCTGCAGTTTTTCCTTACTGCTTTCCATGTCTTCTTCTAACAGCGATTGTGCTGTTTTGATATCTTCCAGGCGGTCTCTCGACTCTTTGATCTGGCTTTGCAGTGTAGCTACAAGTGTTTCAAGTTCTTCCACTTCACGTCTTCTTGCAAGAAGATTACTGGTATTTTTAAATGCACCACCGGTCATGGAACCACCCGGATTTAAGCACTCACCCTCAAGCGTTACGATGCGAAAAGAGTAGCGGTATTTTCTTGCTAATGCAATGGCATCATCAATCGTCTCCGCAACAACTACCCTGCCAAGCAGATAATTCGTCACACCATCATATCTTGCATCATTTTTTACCAGCGTACTTGCAAGTCCTATGACACCACGTTCACGCAATGCTTCCTGATTTTTAAAACCACCGCTGCCGTTCACGCTCGTAAGAGGAAGAAATGTTGCCCTTCCATAACGGTTCTGCTTCAGATAAGCGATCATCTGCTTTGCTGTATCTTCATCCTCTGTGACAATATTCTGGATACTTCCGCCTAATGCAGTCTCGATCGCAACTTCATATTTTTTCTCAACCTGGATCAGATCTGATACTACACCTAAAATTCCTCTGTGTCTGTCTTTCTGCTCCATTACACGACGGATACTGTTTCCATACCCATCGTAACGTTCTGCGATATTTTTTAAGGTTTCTAATCTGGACTGTTCTTTATGGTATCTGGTAACATCCTGCTCTAGTTTCTGACTGGTCCCGGAATACTTTCTGCGCCACTCGCGGTTCTTTTCTTCCATTGCAGCCGTCACTTCTTTCAACCCGCGGATCGTTTCATTGACATCATCTAATTCCTGCTGATACGCAGACAGCACATTATCTAAATCTTCTTCCTCTGTCTTTCTGGCAAGAAGTCTCTGTGTAAGTTTCGCTTTACGGATATTGATCTGCTCTGCCATCGTATCAAAACGCTGCTGTCTCGCCTTGATGGATGCCTTGTTATTAAGAAGTTCGATGATCTCGCTCTTTCCACGTTCAATCCCATCACTGCATTCTTTCATTCCATTTCGCAGATCTTCTAATTCTTTTTCGGCAGCCTGCTTTCTCTCAGAGATCCCGGCTAATGCCTCTAAGAGTTCTTCCCGTTCCCTGCCATAAACTTCTTTCTGTCCGATGCGCTCCTGTCTGTCTTTTTCGATGGAATCCAGCCTGTTTTTTAAATGCTCGTCCGTCATCTCCGCTGTATGGATCTGCTCTTTTAAGACATTGATCTGACCTTCTAATTTTCCTTTTAAAACAGTAGAACCGCTCAGGTTATCACGCACTGCGGTGATTGCCTGCTCTAACTGTTCAATCTCTGATTCCATGCGCTCATATTCCGTTTTGACCTGCTCATAAGAATCTTTTGACTCATTCAGCTGTGCATTGGCAATGCCGCACTTTTCTTCTACCTCACGAAGCTGTGCGTCAATACGTGTCATCTCCATCAGAAACATATTGACATCATATGTTTTTAATTCTTCTTTTTTCTTTAAATAAACATGCGCTTTTTCTGCCTGTTTTTGAAGTGGACCAACCTGGCGCTCCAGTTCACTTAAGATATCATTGACACGAACCAGATTTTCACGCTCATTCTCTAACTTTTTCTGCGCAGTTGCCTTGCGCTTTTTATATTTTACAATTCCGGCAGCCTCGTCAAACAGCTCTCGCCGTTCTTCCGGTTTACCGTTTAGGATTTTCTCGATCTGTCCCTGTCCGATAATGGAATATCCTTCTTTTCCGATACCGGTATCATAAAACAGCTCGGTCACATCTTTCAGACGGCAGGTATTGCCGTTGAGCAGGTACTCACTCTCCCCGGAGCGGTACACACGCCTTGCGACCGTAACTTCCTCATAATCTACAGGAAGTTTATGATCCGCATTGTCAAGTGTGATCGCAACATAGGCATAACTGAGCGGCTTACGGTTTTCCGTTCCCGCAAAAATAATATCCTGCATGCTGGCACCACGAAGCTGCTTTGCACTCTGTTCACCAAGAACCCAGCGCACCGCATCTCCGACATTGCTCTTACCACTGCCGTTTGGTCCCACAATTCCTGTGATCCCGTTATGAAAATCAAAAACGATCTTATTCGCAAATGATTTAAATCCCTGCACTTCAATACTTTTCAGATACATACTAAACCTCATTCTTTACAGTTTTGGTTTCAAAAGCAAAAGTGCCTGGTAGGCAGCTTCCTGCTCTGCCGCTTTTTTCGTGTGACCGCATCCCTCCCCGATCACTTTATCTCCGATGCGTGCTTCGACCGAAAACTTTTTATCATGATCCGGTCCTTCTTCTGAAATCAGTTCGTAATGCAGACTCTCCTTATAATTGCCCTGCACAACCTCCTGTAAAATAGTCTTGCTGTCATAAAACAGCTTTTTGTGTTCAATATCTGTCAGGATAAATTTATGTATAAACTTTTTCGCCGGCTCAAAACCACCGTCTAAATAAATGGCTCCGATCACAGACTCTAATGCATCTGATAAAATTGACTTACGCTTTCTTCCACCTGTCTGGTTCTCACCTTTGCCAAGCAACAGATAATCACCAAGATCCATCTCTCTGGTGCAAAGTGCAAGTGTCGGCTCACAAACGATACTTGCGCGAAGTTTTGTCAGATCCCCCTCCGGCAGATCCGGATAATTGCGGTACAGAAAATCACTCGATACGATCTCTAAAACTGCATCCCCTAAAAACTCCAGCCGCTCATTGTCAGAATGTTTTTTCATATGCTTTTCATTGGCATATGAACTGTGTGTCAGTGCCTGACGCAATAAACCTTCTTTCTCAAATGTATATCCTATCCGATTCTGCAATTCCTGTAACTTTGACATTTCATCCTCCCTAGTCAGGGGCTTTTTTCTACCTTACTGTCCGTCCAGCAAAATATAAAAAAGACTCTGTTTTTTATTATAATAACGGAAAAGCCCTTGCCTGACAAGATTTTGTCTTCAACAAGGGCATACGTTATCCTTTTATTTAGTTTAAAGCATTTTTGATCTGCTCAACTGCATCTGCAACTGTCACGATATGCTCAGCATCCTCATTTGCGATCTCGATATCGAATTCTTCTTCAATTCCCATAATGATCTGAAAAATATCAAGGGAGTCAGCTCCAAGATCATCCACAAAAGTGGTATCCATTGTGATCTCCTCCTCATCTACATTTAATACCTCTGCAATGATTTTTTTCAGTTTTTCAAATTCCATAACTTTACATTCCTTCCTGTTCCGTTGAACTTATAATATTTTTTCTGATTTTTCCGTTGATGTCCTGCTCTTTGAACGTCACACATTGAAAAATGGAATTGGTAATCTCAACTGCTTTCGCACTTCCATGAGTCTTTACCACAAGTCCATTCAGTCCTAATAAAGGAGCGCCGCCATACTGAGTTGCATCAAACGCTTTTAATGTTGACTTTAATGCCGGAAGTGCAAGTGCCGCACCGATTTTACTTCTTACGGTACTCATCATGCCTTTTTTTATTGCTCCGACAAGCGTTCCTGCTAACCCTTCATACAGCTTTAAAATTACATTTCCAACAAATGCCTCACAAACGATCACATCTGCCTCTCCATGCGGGATCTCACGAGCCTCAATACTGCCCACAAAATTAATATCCGTACATTCTTTCAAAAGCGGAAATGTCTCTTTTACCAGTGCATTTCCTTTTTCTTCCTCTGCACCGATATTAACGATCGCTACTCTCGGATTTTTGATTCCAAGTACATTCTCCATATAAATGGAACCCATCTTTGCAAACTGAACAAGATGTGATGCCCTTGCATCTACATTCGCCCCGCAGTCGATCAGAAGTGACACGCCCTTTTCTGTCGGAATAAGCGGTGCTAACGGTGGTCTCTCGATTCCTTTGATCCTGCCTACAATAACCTGTCCGCCGACTAATATGGCACCCGAACTTCCTGCCGATACAAATGCATCCGCTTCTTTTTGTTTTACCATATTCATGCCGACAACGATCGATGACTGTTTTTTCTTGCGGATCGCATTTACCGGCGGTTCTGCCGTCTCGATAACTTCCTCAGCATGTATAACCTCGATCTGCTCTGTCGGATAAGTGTATTTTTCAAGTTCCTTGCGGACCACATCCTCCTGTCCAACCAGAAGAATCTTAATATCCCTTCTCGCATTGACCGCATCCACAGCACCCTTTACAGGTTCGGCAGGAGCATAATCTCCACCCATTGCATCTAAGACAACTTTCGTAATCTCAAGTGATTGATTCTGCTGCATAATTACTTCTCCATTCTGATACGTTTAGGGCTCTCCCTTCACGTCTATATTGAAATATACTATAACTCTTTCTATAAATCAATATAAAAATCGCTTGTCATTAGTTATAAAATTCCTGATTTCTTTCATTTTCTGCTTCACGGTCTTCATCAGACATATAACGCTCAAACACACCTTCTAATATGTAATTAAGTAACAGTGTCGCTAAAGCCGGTGAAATAATGGCAACAACCGGCAAAAGGTATGTTCCGATGCAGCATGCAAGGAAAAACATCAATGCCATAAATGTTTTTGGCAGATTACCGATCGCCATCAGTGCAGAATTTTTAAGGATCATTTTCGTTGTATTTTCAAAGCGCGCCATATATGGAAATACATACACTGCCCATGCAATGACCACAAGCATCAGCACAAAGAAAACTACATAAAGCGCACCTGATTTTTCACCTGCTTTTGCAAACTGATACATAATGTAGCCATCGAGACCTACGAGAACAACTGCTGCTGCCACAATAAGCGTTACCAATGCTCCCTGCTTCATATTTGATCTAAAAGAATGCCAGAAAGAACTCCAAAGGTATCCTCTGCTGTGCCGGATCACCTTGTTTACTGCATAATAAAGTGCTGTTGTTGCAATTCCAGCCGGAACTGCCAGTACGATACACGGCAGTGCTAAAATGATCGCTTTTGTCACATATGCCACATAAATTCCAAATGCAAGCGGTATGCAGCATATCATCCACAACAGACTTAAACATACACAGTCGACACCCTTTCCAAGTGCCTGAAAAAACTTATTGTCCAGATTAAAAATATCTCCCATTGCCCTACTCCTTTGTTAAAACATTATTCTACCATTTTATTCTGTTGGCAACGATTATGCAACCGCTAATTTGTGAATTATTTGTTTACCCGGTTCTTTACCAGCACTTGCTGCATTTGCCCAGTCCCTGACTGATTGCCTGCGCCTCTGTGATCTGTGTTGCCTTATCAGGATTCATATTTCCGCAATTATTAATGCTGTGATACTTTGATCCTGTTGCAGATTTCCAGACCATTAATGTATCTGAGCCACCTGAACCTGATCCAGTGTCATTCGTTACACTTCCACTTGCATCTGATCCTGACGACATACTTTCATTTTCCGAACCTGTATTTCCGGAATCTGTAATACCATCACCTGCCGAAACAGTGCTCTTTTCTGTCTCAACAGATTCATCCGATGTAACAGCCGCTTTCTGCCCGGATGAATCCGTACTGTCACTCTGCACGGCTGCATCTGCCAAAAGACTGCTGTCACCGGTCGCATAATCGATTTCCACATCCGGCTGTACATTATAACAATATACATTAAAAAGGATTCCTTCCCCTTTATCCTCCACAGATTCCGCTTCGATCTGCACTCCACTGGCAAGCAGATTATCACCCTCAAAAACAGGTGTCGCACGGTACATCACATGGTTTCCGGTCTCTTTCACATAATCCGCCACCATATTTTCAAACGGCAGCATACCATCCACATTTAAGTAACGTGTACCCGTGATCAGATTCTTTGTATTCGCATTTTCACCCGAAAGCTGGTATCCGATCAGATGACAACGGTTATACAGATATTTTCCATCTACAACATCATATTTTACAGTATGCCATCCGGTAGGTTTTACTGCCCCGATATTTCCGCGTTCTTCCGTTGGCATCAGATCGGTTCCAATACATGCATACACGACACCACAACGGCCAAGATCGTCTAAGTCACTGTAATATTCATAAGATGATACTGATAGATCCGTTTCCCGGAAGTACGGTACATTGTCATTGATCTCAACATATGGTTTTCCGGAATAAACCGGAATATCAGATGCTAAGATCGTTACCTCTGTTGATGGCTGAGTCTGTACCGCTATGGTCTGTTCTGTCTCAGTCTCTGTTTCACTTTCGGTTTCTGTTTCACTTTCAGTTTCTTCCGTTACAATTTCCGGAATTCCGGGTTCCTGTTTTTCCGTTTCCTGGATCTTAGCCTGTTTATTTACAGACTCTTCTATCGCCACCACGGATTCTGTTGACAATTCCGCAGTCTGACCGGCCGGGTTACTCCCCGTAGGGATCATACTGCAAAATACGAAAAACAAAACACCCAGCAGTACGGGTCTTAAAACTTTGCTTTTCGGAAGTTTTTTCCATATTTTTCTGACAGGTTTTACCGGCAATGATGCAATACCAAGCAGGAACATCAAAACAGCCCCTGGATGAAATCCATATACCGGCAGACATAACATGCAAAAAACTGCAAAAATCCAATTAAATATCCTCATGTTTCCACTCCTCTAACGTAATTTTTCTATGTGAACTCCCCTCAAATTCAGAAACAGATATCATTTTCCACTCATTCTGTAACATTGAAATATCCAGATATATATCTGCAGGATAACTTCTGTTCCATCTGAAAAGAAAAATTCTTTTTATCTTATTCTGATATTCTGTCAATGGAAGATTTTCCACAAAACAAAAATCAGAGTCTTCTGCCTTCTTCAAAAATTCATCATCCACTATAATATTATCCGGCAAAGGATCTTCAAATTGTCTGGCAGTATAATGATTGATCCAGAGTCTTTCCCCCTGTACTAATTCTATCAGGTGTTTTCTCAGCAGCTTATCCTGACTCTGCCTGCGCCTGTTAAACATCATTCCCATGTTATCATCTACAGCTACACATACATTCAATTTTTTCACTTCCTTATTTTGATCCAGATCACCCATAAAAACAAAAAGACCAAGAGGAAACTTACCGTTCCACCCTTGATCTTCCTGTATCCCGTAAGGATTAGTCCTGAGGGATGATTTCTTTTTTGTTGTAAGAGCCACAGTTTTTACATACTCTATGAGGCATCATTAACTCTCCACATTTGCTGCATTTTACTAATGCCGGAGCAGTCATTTTCCAGTTTGCTCTTCTTTTATCTCTTCTTCCTTTGGAAGATTTATTCTTTGGACAAATTGACATATTCTCACACCTCCTTAAATTTGTTAAAGACATCTTGGATTGCTGCCATTCTTGGATCCAGTTCTGTTCTCTGGCAGTTGCATTCCCCTTTGTTCAGGTTCATTCCGCACACTTTGCAAATTCCTTTGCAATCATCCCTGCACAGAACTTTCATCGGCCAGTTCACCAAAATCTCTCCATAGATAAGTCTATCTATATCCAGATTAAATCCAATCAGGTAGTCATTATCTTCCACATCTTCATCATGAACAACAGAATCTTCTAATTTGATATCCTTGTCAATCGAAAAGTGGATATCTGTCGGAACTTCCTCCAGACAACGGCTGCACGGAATCGATACACGCAAATCAACATCACCCTGGATAAGCAGCCGCTTGTTCTCCCGGTTTGCGATATGCAGTTCTATCGGTGCTGCACTGATAATAGGAAATTCCCCTAACTTTGATACAAAAGACGCAAGTTCGATCTGAACCTGTTTCGTTTCTTCCTTGTTCTCACAAGATAAAATGTCTGAAATATCTATAATCACGGCATTCTCCTATATCTTTTTTTGTGAATCAAACCTTTTATCTAGGCTTTTCACACCTAAATAATTATACATAGTGAAAACAGGTTTGTCAAGTATTTTTTCTTGACAACCCTGTTTTTTTATCTTCGCGAATCTGCTGCTATTTACACATGTGCAGTCAGCAACGTTTTCAGCCCATAAAAATGCGTTGTCTCTGCCTATTTTACAAGTGCAACCGTCTCTCTTGCGATTGCAAGCTCCTCGTTGGTCGGGATCACACAGACTTTTACTTTGGAATCTGCTGTGGAGATCACTTTTTCCTCTCCGTGTACTTCGTTTGCCTGTGCATCTACTGTAATTCCAAGATATCCAAGATACTCAAGTACCTTTGCTCTGACGATCGTTGTATTTTCTCCGATACCTGCAGTAAATGCAATCGCATCCACACCATTCATTGCTGCCACATATGCACCGATATATTTTGCAACACGGTAGCAGAATACGTCGATAGCACCGATTGCAAGCTCATTTCCTTCATTGGCTGCAGCCTCAAGATCACGGAAATCACTTGATAATTTTGATAATCCCTGTACACCTGACTTTTTATTCAAAACATTCATGACACCTTCGATATCTAAGTTCTCTTTCTTTGCAATGAACTCCATGATTGCCGGATCAATATCGCCGGAACGTGTTCCCATAACAAGTCCCTCTAAAGGTGTAAGACCCATGGATGTATCTACACACTCACCATTTAATACGGCACTGATAGAAGCACCATTTCCAAGATGAGCCACAATGATCTTAGAATTTTTCAGATCCATTCCAAGGAATTCAGCAGTACGTTTTGATACAAAACTGTGGCTGGTTCCATGGAAGCCATATCTTCTTACTTTGTACTTTTCATAGTATTCGTATGGAAGACCATAAAGGAATGCTTTCTTTGGCATTGTCTGATGGAATGCTGTATCAAATACACCTACCATCGGCACGTCTGGCATCAGCTCTTTACATGCATCGATACCGATCAGGTTTGCCGGGTTGTGAAGCGGTGCAAGGTCATTACACTCTTCGATTGCTTTTAATACTTCTGGTGTTAAGACGGTAGAAGAAGCAAACTTCTCTCCACCATGTACCACACGGTGACCTACTGCATCGATTTCAGCAAGGCTCTTGATCGCACCAGTTTTCTCATTTACCAGTGCATCAAGTACCATCTGGATTGCCTGTTTGTGTGTCGGCATTGCTGCTTCTGTGATCTCTTTGTCTGATCCGGTCTTCTGATATACCAGTCTACCGTCAATACCGATTCTCTCGCAAAGTCCTTTTGCTAATACTGCTTCACTGTCAGAATCGATAAGCTGATATTTCAGTGAAGAACTTCCGCAGTTTACTACTAAAACGTTCATATTTTCCTCCCATGCCCTGCCTGCTTTCGAATGGCAGTTTTCTTTTCTTATACAAATGATAAATGGGCAGTCCGACCGATACGAACCGCATATAACTCTAGTATACGCCTCTAACTCTGTTCGCACAAGGTGTTTAAAGTGAGATTTTTTGTACAAAATGAAAAACAGGTTGACAGAATTTTAACGTTATTTTTTTAACAAATACCATTCTTTCACATTTGCGAAAAAAAACTGTATATGGTAGTCTTTAATCAGAATATTATTCACAAAAATGTTCTTTAATTTTTTTGAATGGAGAACCTTATGAAAGTTATCGGAATCATTGCAGAATATAACCCTTTCCACAACGGACATGCCTACCAGATCGCCAGACTGAAACAAAAAACAAATGCCGACTTTGTCATCGTCGCCATGAGCGGTGACTTTGTCCAGCGTGGTGCCCCTGCCATTGTCGATAAATACTGCAGGACCAAAATGGCTCTCTCATGCGGCGTAGATCTTGTCATAGAGCTTCCGACCGTCTGGTCAGTCTCCTCTGCAGAAGATTTTGCCATGGCAGGCGTTACCCTTTTCGATAAAATGAACTGTATTGATGGAATCTGTTTTGGAGCAGAGTCTGACAACCTTCCTTTGCTTAAGATCATTGCAGATATTCTCGCAGAGGAACCGGATGCTTATAAATCTGCACTTGCTTCCTATTTAAAAAAAGGTATGACATTTCCATCTGCACGGGCTGCTGCACTGACAGATTATTTTAAGAATAACCTCCAAATTTTTTATTCTTGTACAGAAGAGATTTCTTCTGTTGTAAATTATTCCATAGAGTCACTTATTTCCATATTAAGTACTCCAAATAATATCCTTGCGATCGAATATCTAAAGGCTCTGAAACGCCGCAATTCTGTCATAACTCCGATCCTGATCCCACGTGCCGGCAGCGGATATCATGACACTGCCATACATGCTCCTTCCGGAAAATTATACTTTTCCGAAGATGAGCAGCACTCCCAGCCAACAGCATCGGCTTCTGCGATCCGGACTGCAATTTCTGATTTTATGACAGCAGATAAGTCACCGGTTTCCCTTTGTGAAATTGCCATTTCCATGCCAGAACCTGCTTTTACGTTGTTTCAAAATGAGATTCTATCCGGCAGTTTTCTTAACGCAGATGATTTTTCATCGATTCTCGGTTACCGTATCTTGTCATGTAATAAAGAAGATCTGCTTGATATTTCTGACATGACACCGGAAATTGCAAACCGCATACTAAAAAATAAATATCAGTTTTCCTCTTTTACACAATTTAGTGAAAAAAACAAGAGCCGTGATATTACCTATACACGGATGAGCCGGATTCTTATGCATCTTCTCCTGCGGATAACTGACGCAGATGTAAAACGATATAAAGAAGCTGATTATATTCCTTACCTGCGCATACTCGGTTTTCGCAAAGATTCTGCTGATCTGCTCTCTGTTTTGAAAAAAAACGTGACTGTGCCTGTCATATCAAAACTTTCCAAATCCCTGCACACTTTTGACGGCACCGCAAAATACATGTTAGAGCAGGATATTTTTGCTGCAGAACTCTATGAACAGCAAAAAGCAGGAAAAACAAAAGATTGTTTTTCCTGCCCTGAATGCAGTAAGCAGATTATCCGCATCTGATCAATGATGGAACAGACGGATTCCGGTAAATGCCATTGCCATATTGTATTTGTTACATGTCTCGATAACATTGTCATCACGGATAGATCCACCCGGCTGTGCCACATATGCCACACCGCTTCTATGTGCACGCTCGATGTTATCTCCGAATGGGAAGAATGCGTCTGAACCAAGTGAAACATTCGTATTTTTATCTAACCAGGCGCGTTTTTCTTCTGCGGTAAATACCTCCGGTTTTACTTTAAAGATATTTTCCCATGCACCGTCAGCTAAAACATCCATATAATCCTCGCCGATATAAAGATCGATCGCATTGTCTCTGTCGGCACGTCCGATCTTATCGAGGAACTGAAGTCCCAATACTTTTGGAGACTGACGCAGCCACCAGTTGTCAGCTTTCTGTCCTGCAAGTCTGGTACAGTGGATACGTGACTGCTGTCCCGCACCGATACCGATTGCCTGTCCGTCTTTGACATAACATACAGAGTTGGACTGTGTGTATTTCAAAGTGATCATAGCGATTGCAAGATCTCTTTTTGCAGCATCTGGGATTTCTTTATTTTCAGTTACCACATTGTCAAAAAAGTGCTCATCGATCACTAATTCATTTCTTCCCTGTTCAAAGGTAATACCAAATACTTCTTTGTGCTCGACCTTTGCCGGCACATAATCCGGATCGATCTGGATTACATTATAATTGCCTTTTTTCTTTGCCTTTAAGATCTCTAATGCCTCATCTGTATAGCCTGGTGCGATCACACCATCAGAAACTTCTCTTTTGATGATCATTGCGGTCGCCTTATCACAGACATCCGATAAAGAAATAAAATCACCAAAAGAAGACATACGGTCTGCACCTCTTGCTCTTGCATATGCATTTGCCAGCGGAGTAAACTCCATATCCATATCATCTACCCAGTAGATCTTACGTTCCACATCACTGAGTGGAAGTCCCACTGCTGCACCAGCCGGTGATACATGTTTAAAAGATGTAGCTGCCGGAAGTCCGGTTGCCTTTTTTAACTCACTGACTAACTGCCAGCCGTTAAATGCATCTAAAAAGTTGATATAACCTGGTTTTCCGTTTAATACCTGGATTGGCAGCTCACCATTTTCCATATAGATTCTGGATGGTTTCTGATTTGGGTTACAGCCATATTTTAATTCTAATTCTTTCATGGGTTCTCCTTTACTTATTTTTATTTATGATTCTGCTCTCATATTTTCCGGTCTCAATATCAATATAGCGGACAAATAAAGAAACCTTGTTATCCTCATTGAGATTTTCCCATACAAATGATGTAAATGTATCAATATCACCCTCGATCGCAACCGGTGTCGGCTCTCCCTCAAAACTTGGAAGCGGATTACCGTCCCCCATATAAGTATGGATAAAATGTGCTTCACCTGCTGTGGGATTCTCATATGCAAATGTATAGCGGTTGCAGGAGGATGGATCCCCGTTATTGCTCTTTAAAATAGACATCGCATAGTTGAATTTACCGTTTTCAATATGCATGATACCGGAAATTCTAGGTGTATAATTTGGTGCATCCGGCTCAAATTCTCTTGTGCGCAGTGCCTGTTCAAAAGTCTGCTGCTTATCCATCAGTTTATAGATCGTATCTGTCTGATCTCCGTTTGTCACGATCGTTTTATTGCCAAGCACACGGACAGGCGCATAGATGATCAGGCTCGGATCTGTCAGTTTAGAAGGATCAAACGCCTGTGTACGGATACCCTCGCCATCCTCAACAAACACACGGTTACGGCTGTTCTCGCTTCTGCCCATAATAAAATAAGCTGTAATAGCGTGTTTTCCGTCTGCAGATTTTCCGATAATGATTCCTCTTCCAGGATAGGAATTGCCTGAAAGTTCATTCTTTAATGACATTTTCTCCATGATATCCTCCAATTCTTGCGCTGTTTTGCTCTTTTTATTTATCTTATCATTTTGATCCTGTTTTTACAATTATTAGCGTCATGAATTTATTTACTTAATTTTATAAGTTATATTAATATATTATATGAAGTATTATTTCATTCGCCCGCTGTCTCCATGTATGTTCCCGGACAGCTTTCCCGTATCCTCTTTCTGCAATTTCCATACACGCGTCCGGTTTTTGCAAAAGCTCATTTACAAGCTCCGGCAGTTCTTCTCTTTTTTCCAGCGAATAATAAACCAGATCTTTTTTATCTGTAAAATTTTCCTTTAGATACCTGCTGTCATCAGTCAGTGAAAGTGTATGCTGTAACATCGCTGTAAATACCCGGTCATGTGCTCCGTCTTTAAACCAGGGCATGATGTTCAACGAAATCTTAGCATCCGCTATCGCCTCTGCGCAAGTCACAGAATCCACCTCCCTGCCATTTTTTATAATGTAATCCTGATTTTCGCAGTCAAGTTTCTCCCAGTTTGCTCCAAATACATGCACTGGGATTTTATGCTCTGCAAGGCATTTTATGATCTCCCCCCGAAAATAACTCCGCATACATATATCAATAAAAACCATTCCCGCAAACGCTGCACGAAGCTCCTCTTCCGGCACTTCTCCTAAATCCCTTCTGATATGTGTCTCTAACATCTGATCGACCGATACCGCAGGATGCACTTTCATATCTTCCATGATCTCATAATAAAACGTCCGGTACTCTACGCCCTGTCTGTCGATTTCCCGGTAAAGATGTTCCACCGGCGTATAGTTTCCGGTAAAAACAATATCATATTTCCGATTCTGATACGGTATATTTTTAAGTTCCCATTTTTTTCCGTTCTGTTTTTTAATGCAGTTTCCCGCCAATGGCAGAAAATCCACCTGCAATGCCGGATAAAACCGCTTCATATATATCACATGATCCCTGTCAATACAAAAGATCCGCATATCAGACACCGGAGGTCCTGCCAGTTTCGAATGATAATATAACGGATGATCCACCAGAATATTGATGCATGCTATCCCATGATTTTCCCAGATATAACGTCCGTTTTCCTCAATAAAAATCTCTTCCCCGGAAAGTCCTATAAAGTTGAACGTACAAAGCCATGTTTCCCCGGCTTTTACAAACCGGCTGATACCATCCACTGTATTTACCAGATCATCATAATCCACAAAATAAGTATCATAACCCAGCTCCTGAAATGCTGCTGCTAACTGTTCCGAGAAATATCCTAACGTTTCTACCGCGTTTTTTATAAAAATTATTTTCATACTTTTATACTTCCACCTCTTTTTCATTCACAGGATACAATTTCCCATGAATCAAAAAATCCTGCCCCGGACAGGTATTTTTGCATCGTATGCTAATCCCTGACGCAGAGCAGGCTCTATATTACAATCCTGATCGCAATTTAATCTTATTTACTTTTCTCACGCCTGTGAACGATCCCATTCATTTTTTTAAGATCAGTTTTTAAAGCTGTGGATCGGTGCCGGGATTCTTCCGGTACGGTTGATAAAGTCATCACAGGAATATTTATTAACTGGCATGATCGGCGCATAACCAAACAGACCACCGAACTCTACCGTATCGCCAACACCTTTGCCGATTACCGGGATCAGACGTGCCGCTGTTGTTTTCTGGTTTACCATACCAAGAGCCATCTCATCTGCGATCATACCGGAGATCGTAGTTGCCTTTGTATCACCTGGAATGGCAATCATATCAAGTCCTACTGAGCAGACACAGGTCATTGCCTCTAATTTTTCCAAAGTGATCGCACCTGCCTGTACGGAATCGATCATTCCCTGATCCTCACTGACAGGGATAAAAGCACCACTTAAGCCGCCGACATAAGACGATGCCATGACACCACCCTTTTTAACCTGATCATTTAACATGGCGAGTGCCGCGGTTGTACCAGGTGCACCGGCATATTCCAGACCAATCTCACAGAGAATATCTGCAACGGAATCACCGATTGCCGGAGTTGGTGCAAGGGAAAGGTCAATGATACCAAACGGAATCGAGAGACGTCTGGATGCCTCCTGCGCAACCAACTGTCCGACTCTTGTTACCTTAAACGCTGTCTTTTTGATTGTTTCACAGAGTACTTCAAAATTCTCGCCACGTACCTTTTCAAGTGCTGTCTTTACAACACCCGGTCCGCTGACTCCGACATTGATCACTGCGTCCGCCTCTGTCACACCATGAAAAGCTCCTGCCATAAATGGATTGTCATCCGGTGCATTGCAGAATACGACCAGTTTCATGCAGTCCACAGAATCACGGTCTTTTGAACGCTCAGCAACTTCCAGTAAAATCTCTCCCATCAGACGCACTGCATCCATATTGATACCAGTCTTTGTGGAAGCAAGGTTTACGGAACTGCAGACACGATTCGTCCGGCAGAGTGCCATCGGGATGGAACGTATCAGCATCTCATCCGCTTTTGTCATGCCTTTTGACACCAGTGCAGAATATCCGCCGATCAGATCAGCACCGATTGCTTCCGCTGCACGATCCATGGTATCTGCGATCGTCGCAAAATCTTCCGGTGTCTTGCAGGCTGCTCCACCGATCAGTGCGATCGGAGTAACAGAAATACGCTTATTAACAATCGGTATACCATATTCTACCTCAATCTCCCCTGCAACTTTTGCAAGATCTTTTGCAACGGATGTGATACGGTTATAAATATTTTCATTTAATTTTTTCAGATCAGAATCAATGCATGAAAGCAGGCTGATACCGATCGTAATGGTGCGGACATCAAGATTTTCGTGTTCCACCATGTTGTTGGTCTCGTTTACTTCAAATATATTAATCATTGCTGCTTTCCTCTCTAAATACGATGCATTTTTTCAAAAATCTCAGCTTTCTGGCACTTGATGGATACACCGATCTGTTCACCAATCCCGTCAAGATCTTTCTGACAATCCACAAATGATCTGGTGGATCTGTTCATGTCAACGATCATCATCATATTGAAATATCCGGAAACGATCGTCTGTGAAATATCAAGTACATTCACACCATTCTCGGAAAGATAAGTACATACTTTTGCAATGATACCAACGGTATCCTTACCCACTACTGTAATAATTGTCTTGTCTGCTGTGTTCTCCATCTCTGCTCTCCTCACTTTTCTGCTTTACTAAATCAGTGCAAATATTATGGATAATCATATCATATGTGATTTATAATTTCCACTGTTAAATGTGTTGGCATTTATAAATTTTTCTACTAAATGTCATTAGAAATATTATTTTTTAAAAAACGATACGCTCTGACGGCTCATCCCGTTTTGCCACATACATCGGAAAATCATCACCTTTATAAGGGTTCTCTCCCATTGTTACCTCCAGCCGGACTGTCTCATATGCAAGCTCTGCATAATTATTTTCCTTGCTGAGATGGCCTAAAATAACCGTATTGAAATGATCATGAAGCACTTCTCCTAAAAGCTGACCAGAGAGTTCATTAGAAAGATGTCCCTTTTCCCCAAGAATCCTCTGTTTTAACTGATAAGGATAACTGCCGACCTGCAGCATATGTACATCATGATTTGCCTCTAATAAAAGTACATCCAGATTTTTTATTTTATGAATGATATTTTCATCATAAGTGCCAAGATCAGTTACTACCGCAGCTGTTTTTTCCTCATTTTTTATTTTGTAGGCGACCGGATCTGCCGCATCATGTGAGATTGAGATCGGTTCGATCAAAAGATCCCCGATTTCAAAGGGCTGTTCCGGCGTTATTGCATGAAATAAAGATTCATCTATTTTTCCGACAGACTTTGTATTCAAAATTGCATCTATCGTACCTTCCGTGGCATAGATTGGAAGCCCGTAACGCCTGGCAATGACGCCCAGTCCAGATATATGATCGATATGTTCATGTGTTACGAGAACGCCTTTCATTTCTTCCGTTTTCAGATCAATTGAATTGAGTCCGTTTTCAATCCGTTTTCCACTGATTCCCGCATCGATAAGTACATGACAGTCATCAGATCCGACACAGATACAGTTTCCGCTGCTGCCGCTTGCTATACTGCATAATTCCATTGCTTTAATTCTCTTTCCATCTAAGTTCGATCGTATCTCCGGCCTTTAATACTGCAGAATACGATGCATTCTCACCATTCAAATTGGTAATGATTGCCCTGCCGTTTGAAGCTGTGAGATCAAATTCGTAAAAATCAAAAATATCTACAAATATATACTGTGGTTTTCCGGTAAGTTTTACCGGCTGACCATTGATATATACTAATACCGCGTTGCCATCTTCCGGTTTTTCATCCGTGTTCTGTACACTCTGTACTTCTGTCTGTTCTGTTACATTTTCAGCTGTATCTTCTGCTGCAGCGTCTGACACTGAATCTGACTGGGACGCTTCTGCATTCACCGTGTTCTCATCTGTTGCCGCAGCTGCATTCCCGGCATTCACTGTGACTTCATCTGACGCAGCCATGCTGTCTGATCCTGCCGTATTTTCTTCTGATGCAGTAACATCGTCTGTTCCCTCTGTGCTGTCTGCATTTACCTGATCTCCATCTGGTGCGGCAGCATCATCTGTCCCCGCTGTACTCTCCTTTGCACTGCTGTCATCATGCGAAACTGCTGCATCTGCGCTATCCTGTGCCTCTGTCTTTGGCTCTACAATATCCGGTATCTCTTCTTCTTTGTATTCCCCGACAGTCGGTGTCTTTACTTCTTTCTGCTCTAACGGCTGGAATGATGGTTTACCATAAGAACGCACGGTCCACTCGATCGTGAAGTTTTCATAGATCAGGGAATCGAGTGTTGCACGACGATTATTTACTAAGATCACATGCTCAACATTCACTTCCACATCCATAAATTCTGCAAGCTGTCCTACTGTGTAGAAACTTCTGGTCTCCACCTGGTCTCCCTCTTTGATCTGATAGGAAGGCAGCTCTAAATTACCGTTGACCTCTAAGAACTTCGGACATCTTATCACATTTCCATTGACTACAAATGCCACGTAATCAGAAGTATATTCCTCTAACTGATCTAACGTGCAGGATGCCGGCTTTCCCGCTGTGGACGGCTCAATTATGATCTCACAGTTAGGCTCTAAGGCGGCATTCAGGTTTGTCGGCCGGTCATTCATATAAACTGCTGCCGACTCGCCCTGTTCTCCGCGGATGATACGTTTTGCACCGTTTACAAAAAAGTTAAGTTCCGATCCCCTCTTTGGGAAAAGATCCTCGTTCGGGAAACCTGCCTGCAATGCGGCATCCACGATCGTTAATCCCTCATTATCATATAATTTAAGCCGCTCACCATTGAAACGCACCATGATAAATCCATTTCTCTGCTCATAATAATTAAGGCAGATTCCGATCGGTGTTACAAGCAGCGGATCTTTCTTGATATCCTGCTGTTCAAAAACAACTTCCTGCAGTACCTCTTCGCCACGCAGTGCCACACGCACGTCCGGAAGATCTAATTTCTCTGCAAGCATTTTTGTGTAACCATGGATCTTACCACCGCCACCAACGATAAACGCTGCACTGACCGTCTGATCACCATTCAATTCTTTGATCTTGGCAGCTACTGCGGTTGTCATCTCATCCACTACAGGTTTAGTCAGCTCCCATACCTCTTTTGCCGGAATCGTATGCTCGATCAGCATGATATCTTTATAGGTGATCTCATCCTCTGTTGTGCTCTGCAATTTGATATATTCGGCAGTTTTAAAATCAACCAGATAATTCTGCACGATCAGTTCTGTCAGTTCATCTCCTGCAAGAGGAATCATACCGTATGCAATGATGCTTCCGTCTTTCGTAATGGAAATATCGGATGTTCCCGCTCCAATATCGACCAGTGCGATATTAAGCAGACGATAGCTTTCAGGGATTGCAACATTAATAGCAGCAATAGGCTCCAATGTCAGATTTGCTACTTCAAGTCCTGCCTGATTTACCGCCGCATAAAGTCCGTCCACTACATCCTCCGGCAGAAATGTTACGATAATATCTTCGCCGATACGGTCTGCTTTATGTGATTCAATGTTTGAAAATGGCTCATCATTCAAAAAATATCTGACCACTGAATATCCGACACAATAAAATTTGTAATTGGTATCATTCATCTCCTGTAAAATTTTCTGTGCCTTTTCAATTCCAAGCAGATCAAGTGTATGTATATCTTCTCCGGTGACTACGCTTTCCTCCGGATAATCGTAACTGATACTTGTTGTAACCGTCTTAAGCACACGTCCTGCGGCAGCAATACATACTTCCGTCAGGGTTTTTCCGATCTGTTTTTCCAACTGTTCTTTTACTTTTCTTATCGTCCCTGATACACGTCCGATATCATGGATCTGTCCATCTAACATCGCTCTTGTATCATGCTGCATGATATACTGTGCAGTTACGATAAACTGATCCTCTGTACGGTAACCTACAGTTCCAACTACATTTCTTGTACCAATGTCAAGTCCGAACACCAATGACTGTTCCATGTCTTTTCCGTCACTCATCTGCAGTATCTCCTACTCGTTCTCCATATTTGTGATTGCCAAATCAATCTGCTTTCTTGCTTCTTCCACCGTTCCGTTATTATCGATCACCACTTTACAATACTTCCGGTAAACAGATTCCTCTAACTGACTGTCAAAAATCTGCTGTACTTTCTGCATGGAATATCCGCGCGATCTCATAAGGCGTTCTTTTCTTATATCCTCTCTGGTATAAATATACCAAAGTTCGTCACAAATTTCATCATAATGTTCTTCAATCAAAAGTGCCGCCTCTAAAACAAGGATCTTAAGTTCTCCCTTTTCCCGCTCTGCTTCTGCAACAGTTCTGATGTATCTCTTGACTGCAGGATGCACGATTCCATTTAAAGTTTCTCTTTTTCCCCCATCTGAAAAAATAACTGCTGCTAACTTTTTCCGGTCAAACGAACCATCCTCTGACCAGATATCTTCATTCCGGAATCTGTCTTTTAATTTCTGATAACAATCTGTTCCCGGAAGCATCAGTTCGTGTGCGATCTCATCCGCCAGCATGACTTTTACGCCGTCTTTTGTTTCGAGATAATGAAGTATTTCTGATTTTCCCGCACCGACACCGCCGGTAATTCCTATAAATTTCATCTGTTCTGTGCTCCCCGAAACTGAAATATTTTATTTTGCTTCATACCAGTTTTTTCCCACATGTGCATCAATCTCAAGCGTTACCGCAAGGTCTGCTGCTCCATGCATTTCTTCTTCAAGAATCTTTTTGACTGCATCTTCCTCCTCAACCGCTGTCTCCACCAACAGTTCATCATGCACTGTTAAGATCAGACGCGATCTTAAATTTTCTTTTAACAGTCTGTCATGCACACGTATCATTGCGATCTTGATAATGTCTGCCGCCGTTCCCTGAATCGGAGAGTTCATGGCAACACGTTCACCAAACGAACGCTGCATAAAATTGCTGCTCGAAAGTTCCGGTACCGGACGCCTTCTTCCAAACATAGTCGTCACATAACCTTTTTCTTTTGCCTCCGTCACAAGTCCATCTAAAAATGTCTTGATCTTCGGATAAGTTTCAAAGTAACGCTCTATATACTCTGCTGCCTCTTTCTTACTGATGCTTAAATCCTGACTCAGTCCAAATGAACTGATTCCGTATACGATTCCAAAATTTACTGCCTTGGCATTGCGGCGCTGCAGATCCGTCACTTCGTCGAACGGAATGTGAAATACCTGGGATGCGGTAATTCTGTGAATATCCTGTGCTTCCCGGTATGCCTCGATCAGCTTTTCGTCCCCTGACATGTGCGCTAAAACGCGAAGTTCGATCTGCGAATAATCGGCATCCATAAACTCAAATCCTTCTTTTGGCACAAACGCCTTACGGATCAGTCTTCCCAGTTCGATCCGCATAGGAATATTCTGAAGATTCGGCTCCGTACTGCTCAAACGTCCGGTAGCTGTGATCGTCTGATTAAAACTGGTATGGATTCTGCCATCTTCTGCGATATAGTTTACCAGTCCGTCCGCATAGGTGGACTTTAACTTGGTAAGCTGACGGTATTCTAAAATATCGGAAACGATCGGGTATTCCGGTGCAAGCCGTTCTAACACATCTGCTGCCGTTGAGTATCCGGTCTTTGTTTTCTTCCCATATGGCATGGAAAGTTTCTCGAATAAAATTACTCCAAGCTGTTTTGGGGAATTGATATTAAATTCTTCCCCAGCCTCCTCATAAATCTGTTTTTCCAGTTCTGCGATACGCACTGCAAGTTTATCTCCATACTCCATCAGCGCATCCCTGCATGCAATGATTCCCTCATTTTCCATATCTGCAAGAGTAAATACAAGTGGCATCTCAATCTCGGAAAATAGCTGATCCATGCCCTCTTCTTTCAGATCATCTTCGAGTGTCTTCTTTGATGCCTGCGCCACATATGCCATGTAGCATACATAACTTAGGAATGCTTCCGGCGCATTTTTCATTGCCTGCTCTATGGTCTGTTTTCCAAGAAGATCCGCCTTAGACGGCACCATCTGTCCCAGATAGTCTTTTGCAATATCTTCATATGGATATTCATTTTTTAACGGATTCAGAAGATAGGCTGCGATCACTCCGTCAAAAAGATCTGATAAAGCAATATTACCATTTTTCTGACGTTCCAGTAAACCAAGTGCTGCAAGCTGTGGTTTTAAATCAAGTGTCGCATAGGATGAAGCTTCACTCGTGGTAAGCATGGACATGATCTGCTTTGCCGGAAGATTTTCTCCTGCTTTTATAAAAAAGGTTTCTTCCCCACCAATTGAAACGGCAGCACCAATGCAACACTCCACTGCATCATTTTCTGCGCTTTCAACGATGCCGGACGGCTCACTGTCTGCCCCCGGCATATCTCCTGCCGCAAACAGATTCATCTGCCCGTCTGCTTCCTCGTGGCTATCCTTCTTTTTATCTCCGAAAACAATATAAAAACCACAGTCTTTTCCGCGCAGCTTCGCAAATACTTTCTCTGCTTCCTTTCGGTCTTCCACAAATTTAAAATGTTCTGCCGCCTGATTTTTCGGAGTATCTACCTCAAACCGGTTTAAAAGATTTTTAAATTCCAAACGTTTGCAGAGAAGGTATGCCTCCTCCGTATACAGTCCAGAAATTCCATTTAGCTTTGCTCCTGCAAGATCATAATCAATATCCGCATGGATCTCGATCGTTGCAAGAGTCTTGCTCATCTGTGCAAGATCATAGTATTCTTTTAAATTTTTGCTTGCACGCGGCGGCTTTAATTCATCCACATGCGCATAGGCATTTTCAATACTTCCGTATTGCGCAATGATCGCAGTTGCCGTCTTTTCACCGATCCCAGGCACACCCGGAATATTGTCCGCTGTATCACCCATCAGTGCCTTGACATCTATAAATTCGATCGGTGTTACCTGATACTTTTCTTTTACCTCTGTGGCATTGTAATCTTCAATCTCTGTACCGGTGCGCTTTGTTTTTGGGATACGGATCTTTATATGATCCGTTGCAAGCTGTAAAAGATCACGGTCGCCGGAAACCACGGAAACGGTAAGACCTTTCTGTTCGCTCTGTTTTGCAATGGTTCCAAGCAGGTCATCTGCCTCGTAACCGCCTTTTTCGATCGTGGTGACTCCCATCGCCTTTAACATTTCTTTTATGAGCGGAACCTGTTCTCTCAGTTCCTGTGCCATCGGCTTTCTCGTGCCTTTGTATTCGGCGAACATTTTATGGCGGAAAGTCGGCTCTGACACATCAAATGCAACCGTCAGATAATCCGGCTGCTCCTCCTCTAAAATCTTGAACATAATATTCAAAAATCCATAGACTGCGTTCGTATGAAGTCCCTCCGAATTCGTCAGATCCGGGATTCCGAAAAATGCCCTGTTCAAAATACTGTGTCCGTCAATCAATACCAGCTTTCCGCCCATTGTTCTCTCCATTCTCTGTCTTTTAGATTGCTCTTGTGTAGCGTTTCAGCCACTCATTTTCCTCCGGTGTCATATACGGGGAAATGGTATCATATACCATCTTATGATAATCATTTAACATCTTTTTCTCACGTGCGCTTAAAAGATCCGGATCGATCGCATCAAGATCGATCGGCGCATAGGTAATATTTTCAAATTCCATGAACTGACCATACTCATTTTTCTCAGCCTTACGGCATACAAGTTCATTTTCCGTACGGATGCCGTATCTGCCCTCTAAATATACGCCCGGCTCATCTGTCGTGATCATTCCTTCTTCTAAAACACCATTGTCATGACGCTCCGGCACAACTCTCCAGCGGAAACCATTCGGTCCCTCATGTACGTTTAACACATACCCAACGCCATGTCCGGTACCGCATTTATAATCAATGCCCATCTCCCAGAGAGGACCACGGGACAAAATATCAAGGTTTAATCCGGTACATCCATATAAGAATTTCGCATGTGCAAGATTCATATTCGATCTGCATACGGTTGTGAAATGCAGACGCATCTCATCTGTGATCGGTCCAAGTGCCATGGTTCTTGTGATATCCGTGGTTCCCTCAAAGTAATGTCCGCCGGAATCCACCAGTAAGAATCCTTCCGGTTTTAATTCCGTATCTGATTCCGGTGTTGCAGCATAATGCATCATCGCAGCATTTGCACCATAAGCACAGATCGTATCAAAACTCAACTCAATAAAATTCTCCTGCTCTCTTCTTCGCGCTTCAAGATAGTCAGAAGCCGAGATCTCTGTCATAGGGATCTTGCCGATATTTGTCTTGAGCCAGTACATGAACTTCGTAAATGCAACACCGTCTTTTACATGTGCAGCTCTGGTGTTATCCACCTCCGTCTTATTTTTTACTGCTTTCATAAGCTCGGTCGGGTTCGGTTTATCCACAACTTTGATTGCTTTATCAAGACTGTTTACGATACGGTAATTAACCATGCCGCGGTTCATCAGCACGACTGCGTCTGCCGGGATTTCCGGTACATAATCGTAGACCGCATTATATGGTTTTGTAATGATATGGTTTTCATCCAGATAAGCACGGATCTTATCATCCACTACATCCTCCTGCAAAAACCAGATACATTCTGTTTCTGTCAGCACCAGATATGACAATACGACCGGCACATAATCAATATCATTGCCACGGATATTTAAAAGCCATGCGATATCATAAAGAGAAGTTAAAATATGGACATTTGCACCATTCTCCTTCATAGCTTTCCTTAGATCTGCAATTTTATCCGCGGTGCTTTTTCCGGAATATTTTTCTTCTAAAATAAATAAAGGCTGTTTTGACAATGCAGGGCGGTCTTCCCAGATCAGGTCGATCAGATCTTCTGTCACATGCATGGAGGCATTTTTTGCAGAAGCAATTTTTTCAAGTTTACCTCCCCAGGTACCGTTTACAACACGTCCGTCAAATCCGAGACATCCACCTTCGTTTAATTTATCTTTTACAAATTCATCTACTGTTGGCACGCCCTCTTCGCCCATGCGGTAGAGTGTAACTGTGCTGCCCTTAAGCTGGTTTTCCGCCTGTACAAAGTAACGTCCATCCGTCCAGAGCCCTGCCTCCTCTGCTGTGATAACGGCAGTTCCTGCAGAACCGGTAAATCCGGTAATAAACTTTCTTGCCTTAAAATGGTCTCCTACATATTCTGATTCATGGAAATCAGCAGTCGGCACAACATATACAGTGATCCCTCTTTTCTCCATCTCTGCACGCAGTGCCTTTAATCTTTCCTGTATCATTTCTTACTTTCCTCTTTCTTATATATTTTCCAAAATCTGTATATTACATGATGGCTGTTTCTTTCATCACGCATCCGTATACTCAAAAAACTTCGTATCGATCTCCGGATAAGATCGTTTTAATGAGATCGGTCTTCCGGAACGGTTCAAAAAGCAGTGGGAACTCTTTCCGGTTGTCCGCAGTTCTCCGGTCTCTTTGTCTGTCATCCGGTATTCCACATCCATCTTGATACCATTATAACGGGTGATCTTTGTCTCGATTACGACGGTATCATCAAAATGTACCATGCTGTGATACTCACAGGATACGGAGAGCACAGGACTTATGATCTCCATCTCCTCCATCTGTTTGTAACTGAGTCCGATCTGATCCATGAGATCCATCCTCGCCTCTTCCATCCATTTGATGTAATTTGAATGATGGATGATCCCCATCTGATCCGTCTCATAATATTTTGCATGATGCTCATATGGGCGGATTTTGATATCATCGGCATTTTCATTATAAATTTCTATCTCTTTTTTACTCATATAAATCACTACCTTTCTCAAACTCCTCCAAGCTATAGTATCTCACAGAACCGCTTTAATTTCAATGGTGCCTTTTTATCCGTGCGGTCAGGCATGCGGTCAGGATAACGATCATAACACAGACAAATGAGATCCCGGCTCCCACCATAAATCCAGGTGTCCGGTAACGCAGTTCGATCGTGTGTGTTCCTTTTTCAAGATAAGTACTGATAAATGCCTCTCCAAAAACTTCCGGCTTGGTTTCTTCTCCATCAACATACAATTTCCATCCTGCATCATCCGCCACTGAAAAGATCAGCCGTCCTTCTTTTTTCACATCGATCGTTCCGGTGATCTTCGTATCGGAAAATGACGTCATCTCCATCGTCTGCTCATTTAATGTCTGATAAGCAGTATCTACTGCATCGAGATTTAAGGCATATGCAGTAATGTTCACCCTCTCCTCGCTGCTGTTTTTGATCTTTACTTCCGTACCTGCCGTGCAGTATCCAAGATCAAGCGTATAACCATGCGAAACTTTCGTGAAAGATTTTGTCCTGCCGTCACTGATCTCTTCTGTCAGGCTGTCCACGGTCGTCGAATCATAGGTAGCAAAAATATATGCATCTTCCTGCACATCAATCGTTGATTCTCCGACCACTGATTCCGATGGGATCTCTGTCAGCATCGTCTCATCTGCACCGAGAAGTTCTGCAAGTTTATTCTGCGCTGTGATCTCGTCTAAATCAGAATAATCCCACGCTTCGATCACATTCTCATCCATCATAAAGCCAAGCGGGAGCACGTATTTATTTTCATAGAGATAAGTGTTTCCGCTTCCTGCCACAAAAGAACGGATCGGATTTGCCTCAAGCGCATTATCTGCGATCACATAGCGCAGGGATAACATCGCAGATAAAAGCGGTGTTGCCCCATTCACGCAGTAAAAATTCTTACCGCCCTCCATTCCGACTGCCTGATAAAAATGACTGACATCTAAATTCATCAGTGACGAAAACTGTGTTGCAGAACGATATCCATACAATGCGGCATCATTTTTCGTTTTACGCTCTAATTCCTCTGTCCGGTAAAATAATACGCCTTCCTTCTGTGCCTGATCTTTTGCCTCTGCAAGTACCACATGATAATCATCCACCGCCTTTACATAAGCAGTCCTGCTTGTTGTCTCAAGTCCGGTCACATTGTAATTAAAGAATAATTCTAACAGCATCGCTACGCAGCCACAGACAAGCATGATCTTCTTCAGTTCTTCCCTGGTTGCCCTTTTGATCCTTCCGATCTTTTTTACCTCATCTTCCCGGATACATTCCTCCGCATAAAAATAGATCAGCAGCACCACAATATAGCTGCCCAGAAATACATAAGTTGCCGTTGCCGCGCTCTCTCCTAAGATCGTCCCATCGGAAAAATGACAGGAAACTGCCATCAGACCAACTGATGCCACTCCCGCTGCGATCACATCTAAAAACCGCGTCCCTTTAAAATGTAAAAATGCCTCATATGCAACCGCAAGCAATAAAAATGCGTATAAAAAAGTCTGTCTTCCCGGCAGGGAATCAGGAAAATGCATACCATGCCAGATGAAATCAAGTATATTATTTGAAAAACTGAGAACAAAAAATACTGCCAGAATTCCACGCGCCAGCTTCTTTTTCCAGGATATTTCACGATTAAGCAAATATAGTACAAACAAAAGAATAACAAATACTCCACAGTAAATATTTGGCCAGTGGTCTTTTCCTGTATAGGGCTCTGCCATCACAGAATGTCTTCCCAGCTCCGCAATGATGTTAAAATACCATTCCATCGTATCCGGGAACGAAATATTCTGTGACCCACTCGCACCAAGTGTGATCGCCTCAGGAATGATCAGAACTGCACCCGTTCCACCTGCCAGAAGAGAATAAACTGCAAAACGAATCCAGGCCCCGATCCCTGTTTCCTTATTTTCAAGCCATGTGATCAAAAACCAGATCACCTGAAAAATGCATACCATGATCGCAATGTAATAATTACTGATAATGCATAAAGACAGCGAGATATAATAAAGCAGTACCTTTTTCTCTTTGATCAGTTTTTCGAGTCCAAGAACAACAAGCGGCGCTAACATCATACAGTCTAACCACATGATATCCCATGCATAGGCTGCGGAGAATCCGCACAATGCATAGGCTGTCGCAAAAATACTGACCGCAATATGATTTTTTTCAAAGTGCTCTTTTAAATAATAACCAAAAAACAGTCCCGCAAATGAAATTTTCAAGATCACAAGCAAGGTCATAAATTCGATCACATGATTTTGCGGACATAACAGCAGCAGCCAGTTCAGGGGGCTTGCCAGATAATAGGCATACAGAGAGATGAAATCTGCCCCCAGTCCGACATTCCATGAGTAAAACAGACTGCCGCCATGTTTGATCTTATCCATCAGCTCCGTGAAAAAAGGACAGTACTGATGGTACATATCAATGTGTAAAATACACTGCTCTCCAAACGGATAAACATCATGAAGGATACATATCACAACCAGAATAAAAAATGGCAGAAAGAATGAAGCAAGAAGCGGCATTCTTTCTTCCCACAATTGATTTTGTAGTTTCTTTTCTCTTTTCAAAACAAAACCTCTCTTTTTATCATTTTCTAATTGACAGTTCCATGATCAAACAACTCATAATACTGCAGTTTCCGGTAAATATCCATCTCATCTTTTTCATCGGAAGCCCGCACTTCACTGCCATCTGCTTTTACCGTACGCACGGCAGAAATGACCGGATATTCTGTCTTTAAATGCATCAGATAGGAACGGTATTCGTCCAGTGGAACACCTGCACGCTCTAACACTTCTGCTGCAAGATAATTTGCACTCGTATCTGCACCCGTTTCCTCATCAATATCATAATTTGCCCATACCACATAAGGAACCTGATAACGCAGTTTCTGCTGTTCCTCTGTCAGGTGATTCCAGGACATTCCATTTTTTGCAAGAACCGTAGATGCAACGGCATCACTCGGCTGGTGATCCCCGAAGAAAACGATCACTGTTTTTTCATCTGCATCTTTAAAATAAGAGATTAAAGACTCCAACGCTGAATCAGAAAGTTTTACCAGCGATAAATACTGCTGCAGCGAAAAATTAGTGGAATCTTTCACTGAGATATCCGGGGTAAAATTGCCATACTGATCCTGATATCCACCGTGATTCTGCATTGTCACATTAAAAACAAACAATGGTTTATCTGTTTCTTTATTTTCATAAAATTCGATAATCTTATCCACACAGCTCTCATCACTGATATACTGTCTCACATACTGTGGATTCACATACTCATCTTTAAATACACTTTCGTTAAAACCTAACATCGGATAAACCGTATCACGTTCCCATCCGCCTGCATTGTATGGATGTGTTGCAATCGTCTGATATCCTAATGTTTTCAGATAATCCGGAAGTGCCTTTAAATCCCCATTGATATACTGCTGGTACGGAATACTTCCCTGTGGAAGAAATGCCATGGTATTGCCGGTCAGAAATTCAAACTCGGTATTTGCCGTATTTCCGCCACATACAGATACGTTTAACATTCCGGTAACCGTATTTTCTGCTCCCTGTTCCAAGCTGTGAATAAACGGCATGTAATCCTCATTTGTCTCAAAATCACCCAGAACCGACAGATCCGAAAACGACTCATTCATCATCACAATGATATTTGGAAGTTCTTCATCCTTTTGTGTATCATCTTTTGCTGCCGGATCAGTATCCTCCGACATTGCACCTCCTGCTCCGTAGGAATCAAGCACTGCCTGTGCCTCCGAGTCACTGTAATGCTCCGGTTTATCGATCGACATATATGCAAGATTCATCACAAATGTGACTGCCATTCCATCCACATCTGTCATGTAGACCGGTGTAAACAGCTTATTATAAAGTCTGTGGCTGTTCTGAAAGCTCTCCTGCTGTAAGGTTCCCGCAAACAGTGAAAGCACCACAGCCACAAGTGCTGCCGGAATAAGCCGTTTCCAGAATACAAAACGTGTTACTTTTACCTTTATAAAATGAAATAATGCGATTGCCACAAGAAACACCAGTGTTACCACGACCATACGCGTATCCGGCATAAAATTATAATTATCCGCCACACTCGCCGCCGTTTTCCATGAAAAAATATCCCACGGCACGATCGGATTTGTACGGAAACGCACTACATAACTGTTTGCAATACCATAGATCATCGCCACACCATAAACGATCCGGTGTGCTGTCTTTAATTTTCCTGTCAGCAAAAACAGTACAATCGTTACCAGTAAAAACAGTACAATATTAAAAAACTGAGCCCACGGACGCACGACCATAAACGGATTGTGTGAATAACACTCCATAAGATAAAAACATGCCGCAGGCGGCAATATGACAAGCAGCAACGATATGATACTGCTTCCTGCCTTTTTTAAAATATCATTCTTCTTATCCGACTTTTTGTTCCTGGCTGCTATTTTCTCATTTCTCTGCTCTTTTAATTTTTCCCAGAAACCTTTTGGTTTCGTATTTTTTCTTTTTCTGCTAGCATTCATGTCAAACCTCATTTCAAGGGTGTATCTTCCCTTTAGATAATTAGCCGAATGATATTTTAGCACATTCCTCCAGCAAATAACATCTATTCGTAAAAAATTCATAAATTCATAAGTTTCCAGTATTGCAACACTATTTCCCAGCCTTTATTTTTTGCATGTTCTGTCGAATAAAATAGTTATTTTGACGCTTTATGTTAATAAAGCAATAATCTTTCCCACAGACGTCTTTATTGTCTTGACATTTCAAATAATTTTTTTTAACATGAAAATATATACAATACCTGTATCGATTTGAGTGGCGCAAAAAGGAAGATGAAAATGAATAGTGAATCTGAAATCAACCGTCTGACAAAAGAGAATGAAACTTTCCGAAAAATCATTGAAACACAGCAGCATACGATCAATCTTCTCATTGATCATTTTATTGCCGGTAATACAGATAAACAGATCAAAAAGAACTAAATTTTGTATTTTTATTAAAAAAACAGAGCGACCGTCTGCCGCTCTGTTCCTTTTATCCGTGATAAAAAATCTTCCTTCAAAATATGCAATCTGCTGTTTATGATCTTTTTGGGCACAAAAAAAGCTGCTGACGGGAATCGGACCCGTGACCTCCGCACTACCAATGCGACGCTCTACCGACTGAGCCACAGCAGCATTGTGTTTTTCAACACCTGTATTACTATACAATAGGATTGTACGCTTGTCAAGCATAAAATGCAGGAAATTTTTGTAATTTTTCAAAAAATTTACACAATCCCAGATCAACATTCCATGTCTCACCGGGATTGTGTTCTTCGGGTCTTCTGGCCAGATGGTGTTTTGTCACCACATCCGTTATGTTCTTCCCGTTTTGTTTCAATCAGCCTCTCCTTTTTTACATCCGATTCATAATCTTGATGTGTGACTTAAAAAGAGAATAATATTTCATTCCCTTATCTTTGCCATAATGTCCCTGCAATGCAGCTCTTAATGAATTGAGATTCTTTCTCTTCGCATTTGCCTTATACAAAAACGAGGAAAAATCTTCCGGACAGTCCAGTTTTGGATCACTGTAGGCAAATACTGTCTGACAATAAACATCAAACTTCTCTTCCTCACTGATCGCATTCTGATTCTCACGGCAGATCGCATATGCAGAACTGTTCTTTGCTTCCTGGTAAAGTTCTTTTCCAATCTCTTCCCCAAAGAACAATACCAGTGCATTGTGAAAATCTGCAAGACGATCTTTGCTGATGCAGGTAAGCAGGCTGCGGATAACCTCATCCTGTTCCTTTGAAATCTCTGGTGTTTTCACCATTATATTCTTCTCAGGATCTGCATCTGACAATTCTTCATCCTGCTGATTCCCATCTGCTGTTTCATCCGGTCTCATAATTTCATCCGGCATTTCCATCTGAATCTCTTCTGGTTCAGACATTTCTTCTGATTCCGCATATTTTTCTGTCTGTACCTGTTCTTCCGCAGTTACCGTTTCGTTTTTCATAGACTCAGCTGTCTGCTCCGTCGCAGCTTCTGTCTCGTGTTTCAGAAACTCTGCGGTCTGCCCTGTCGCAGCTTCTGTCTCGTGTTTCAGAAACTCTGCCGTCTGCCCTGTCGCAGCTTCTGTCTCGTGTTTCAGAAACTCTGCCGTCCGCCCTGTCGCAGCTTCTGTGGAATTTTCCAATAACTCTGCTGTTTTTGTCTTCTGCTGTAATCTGCGGCTTAATTCTTTTCCGCTGATACGCTGTACCGGCATATTACGCTGTTTCCAATAGCGGACTGCTGCATCAAATCCGGTATCATTTGAAACGATCACATAACTGTTTTCCTGATTCTCACACAACATATACCCAAGCTGTGTAACAAGCTGGAAATCAAGTGCATTGCTTCCCTCAAAACATTTTATAAACTCTGCTTCTTTCTCCGTCTCCTTTAATAACCTCACATTTTCGTAATTCATATGCGGACTTTTCTGCGTATAAAATACGATCACTTCCTCATCAGGCTGTGATGCTACCAGTAACGGTACCCATATATCTCCTACATTCTCACTGTCAACCAAATATATTCTTTTCATCTGATCACCGGCTGATCGAAACACATTTATTATAACATAAGACGGAATCATGCCTCTACTCTTTTTTACAGAATATCAATATATTCTCCCGCAAGTGCTTTATTCATGCTGCGTACTGCACAGAATTTTCCACACATGGAACAGGTATCCTCGTGTTCCGGTTTTCTGCTGTTCCAGATTGCTTTAGCCGTTTCCGGATCTATTGCACATTCCCACTGTGCATCCCAGTCTAATACACGTCTTGCATCTGCCATCTTATCATCGATCTCCCTTGCTCCACGGACACCCTTTGCAATGTCTGCTGCATGTGCTGCGATCTTCGATGCAATGATCCCCTGTTTTACATCCTCCACGTTTGGCAGTGCCAGGTGTTCTGCCGGTGTGACATAACATAAGAATGCTGCTCCGTTCTGCGCTGCGATCGCCCCTCCGATCGCAGATGTGATATGATCATATCCTGGTGCAATATCCGTAACAAGTGGTCCTAACACATAAAAAGGTGCACCCATACAGATTGTCTGCTGGATCTTCATATTGGCTGCGATCTGATCCATCGGCATATGACCCGGTCCTTCGACCATAACCTGTACATCTTTCTCCCATGCACGTTTTGTCAGTTCTCCAAGTCTTACCAGTTCTTCAATCTGGCATACATCAGATGCATCCGCAAGACATCCGGGACGGCAGGCATCTCCAAGTGAAATGGTCACATCATGCTCACGGCAGATCTCAAGGATCTCATCGTAATATTCATAAAACGGATTTTCTTCTCCAGTCATACACATCCACGCAAATACAAGAGAACCTCCGCGGGAAACAATATTCATTTTACGTTTATGTTTCCGGATCTGCTCGATCGTCTTTCTTGTGATTCCACAGTGCAGTGTCACAAAATCCACGCCGTCCTCCGCATGCAGACGTACCACATCAATAAAATCTTTTGCAGTCAGTGTCGCAAGATCTCTCTGATAATGGATAACGGAATCATAGATCGGCACTGTACCGATCATAGCCGGACATTCTGCTGTCAGTTTTCTGCGGAACGGAATTGTATTTCCATGAGAGGATAAATCCATAATAGCATGTGCGCCCATATTGACTGCCGCCATAACTTTCTCCATCTCCACATCATAATCTTTGCAGTCCCTTGACACACCAAGATTGACATTGATCTTTGTGCGGAGCATGGACCCCACGCCCTCCGGATCAATACATGTGTGATGTTTGTTTGCGCAGATTGCAACTTTTCCCTCTGCTACAAGCGGCATCAGTTCCTCTACTGTCATACGCTCCTTTTTTGCCACGATCTCTAATTCTTTTGTCACAATGCCTTTTCTTGCTGCATCCATCTGTGTTGTATACTGTTCCATACATTTTCTCCTTTTCGCATGAAAGACTGCTGGCGATGAGAATTTTTCTATGAATGATTAAAAAAATCTCCTGCCGCAAGTGCGACAGGAGATAACATCTTCCCAATACGCTCCCTACGACAGTATTAACTGACAGGTTCAAAGAGTCAGGTTTTAACCTTCTCAACTGCAATCTCTCCAGGCACTATCCCAGACATGCAGTCCCTCTGCGTTGTTTTCTATTATATTTTACCGACTCATTCAGTCTAGCGGAATCTATGATAGTTGTCAATATTTGTACAATAAAAAAGACAGCCGATGCTGTCTTTTTAGGAGAAGGTATTTTTACTATGGGGTATAGCAAAAACTATATATAATGTATTGGGGGGTTTTTACAGTCATTATAATAGCATGATTTTCTCAATAAGTGTTCACAAATGTTACAATTTTCTCTTTTATTTTTTATGCAACATGCATAATTATTTTTCGTAACAATCCACAAAAAAGCAGATAATTCTTTTACATCTTCCCCATTTCAGGATTCATCTCACGGATTTTTGCCTTAATACGCGAAAGCGCATTATCAATGGATTTTGGCGTCTTTCCCATCTTTTCTGCAATCTGCTGATAATGAAGTCCCGCAAGGTACTGGTCTAATACTTCCCGTTCCATCCTGCTTAAATGTGTCCGGAGCCTTTTCCAGAACTGCGCTACATTCTCCTGATCGATCATCATCTGCTCCGGATTGCCGATTCCATCCATCGTCAGTGTTTCCGCCAGCGGATATCCGTTTTCGCCGTTTTCTGAATAGAAAGAAACATAAGAATTAAGTGGTGCATGCTTCTTGCGGTTTGACGCCTCAACTGCCTTATATAACTGTCTTGTGATACATAATTCCGCAAAATGAAAAAAAGACGCTTCTTTCGTGTTATCAAAATCTCTGATTGCCTTAAACAGACCGATCATTCCCTCCTGGATCAGATCATCCGTCTCCCCACCGATTAAAAATACTGCATTTGCCTTTTTGCGGACCAGCGGTTTATATTTATCCAGAATATAATCCATGATCTTTCCGTCCGTATCACCGCTGTCTTTTAATACCGCGATCAACTGTTCGTCTGTCAAATCCTGATATGACTCTAACATGTTCCTCCCAAGACTCCCGCTGCAAATTTAGCGCATACGCTGCCGCACGATCTCATATGCAAGTACACCTGCTGCTACTGATGCGTTCAAAGAATCAATATCCCCCTTCATTGGGATAGACGCAACAAAATCGCAGTTTTCACGCACAAGTCTGCCAACACCTTCGCCTTCACTGCCGATCACAAGACCGATCGGTCCTTTCAGATCGAGATCATACATACAGGTTCCATCCATATCTGCGCAGACAAACCACATTCCTTTGTCCTTTAACTCTTTCATCGTTGCAGTCAGATTTGTTACCTTTGCAACCGGGGTATAGTTGATCGCTCCGGCAGATGTCTTTGCCACGGTAGCTGTCAGACCAACTGCACGGCGTTTTGGAATAATAACACCATGTGCCCCCGCAAGATTTGCGGTACGGATGATCGCACCAAGATTATGTGGGTCCTCAATATTATCCAGAATAAATAAGAACGGCGGCTCACCCTTTTCTTCTGCCAGTTTTAACATATCTTCCACCTCGGCATATTCATATGCAGCAGCAACAGCGATCACACCCTGGTGTTTTTTTGTCTCAGAAAGCTGGTCTAAGCGTTCCTTTTCCACAAAATGTACGATCGTGTCGTGTTTTTTTGCCTCTCTTACGATTGTGCGTACCGGACCGTCCTGACAGCCGTCTAACACAAATAATTTATCAATCGTTTTTCCGGAACGGAATGCCTCAAGCACCGCATTCCGTCCCTCTATTTTCAGCTCTTCGTAGCCCATTACTCTCTCCTTTTACATTTTCAGTGCAAGTTCGTCCACACCTATCTTTACCAGTTCCACCAGACGTTCAAACTCATCTTTTAAATACAGATATCCCATCAGTGCCTCAAATCCGGTTGCTTTCCGGTAGTCTGACATTGTCGCATTTTTTGCCATTGTCGGCGATTTTGCATTTCTTCCGCGGCGGTACACTTCCGTTTCTTCCTCCGTCAGAACCGGAAGTAATTTCTCGATCATCTCCGCCTGTGTGTGCGCTTTTACAATCTGGCTTGTCCTCTTATGAAGCTCTCCTGCTCTCGTGTTTCCTTTTCCGACAACAACCGAACGGATCACCAGGTCAAATATCCCATCTCCGATATATGCTAACGTAAGAGGTGAATATGTCCGGATATCTACTTCACTGATCCCAAACTGTTCTTTAATATAGGAATCTATTCCTTTCTGCATCGGCATTTCCCCTCTCTCACGCTTTGTGCCAGATCACACCTTCTCTGGTATCTTTCAGTACAATGCCCTTTTCAAGCAGTTCATCGCGGATCGCATCTGCTTTTGCAAAATCTTTTGCTTTCTTTGCTTCCTTACGTTCCTCAATCTTTGCAAGTACATAGTTTTCTAACTCTGCATCGATCTCCTCTTTTGCATCTGTCTGTGCCGTTGTCAGATTTAAGGATAATACTTTGTCAAAATCATTGATCAACGCAAGTTTTGTTTTATCATTCATATCATCTTTGAGCAGATCGTAAATGATCGTGATCGCCATTGATGTATTCAAATCATTGCTGATCGCATTCTCAAATTTTGCCTTATAAGCATCAAATTTATCCTGCTGTACCGCTCCCTCATCCTTTAATTCTGCGATTCGTTTGGTCAGTTTTTTATAAGCTGCAGCCATGTTGTCTAACACTTCATAAGAAAACTCTAACGGTTTTCTGTAGTGGGACTGTAAACAGAACATACGGTATACGATCGGATCATAACCTTTTTCCTGCAGCAAGGATACCGTAAGAAAATCCCCTTTGGACTTACTCATTTTTCCGGATTTATCATTCAAATGCTGTACATGGAACCAGTATTTACACCATGTATGGCCAAGGTAACTCTCGGACTGCGCGATCTCATTGGTATGGTGCGGGAAAATATTGTCTACACCTCCGCAGTGGATATCTACATACTCGCCCAGATGTTTCATGCTGATACAGGAACATTCAATATGCCATCCCGGATATCCAACACCCCATGGACTATCCCATTTGAGTGCCTGATCCTCGAATTTTGATTTTGTAAACCAGAGTACAAAATCATTTTTATTTTTCTTATTCACATCTTCTTCCACATCATCGCGGACACCGACTAACAGTTCTTTCTCACTCTGGGAAGAAAATACATAATAATCGTCTAATTTTGAAGTGTCAAAATAAACATTTCCGCCTGCTACATAGGCATAGCCTTTCTCAAGCAGCACCTCGATCATATGGATGAACTCCGGAATACAGTTCGTTGCCGGCTCCACAACATCCGGTGTCTTGATGTTTAATTTTTTGCAGTCACTAAAGAAAGCGTCCGTATAATATTTTGCGATCTCCATGACTGTCTTGTGCTCTCTTTTTGCACCTTTTAACATCTTATCTTCGCCGGTATCTGCATCAGAAGATAAATGTCCGACATCCGTGATATTCATGACGCGCTTGACATCATAGCCGACATAACGGAGTGATTTTTCCAATACATCCTCCATGATGTAACTTCTGAGGTTGCCGATATGTGCAAAATGGTATACGGTCGGTCCACAGGTATACATGCCGATCTTTCCATCCTCATGCGGGATTACCGTTTCTACTTTTCTTGTCAGTGTGTTGTAAAATTGAAATTTATTTTCCATTTAAATAATCCTCCTTGTTTTGCGAAGCAAAATGCGAATCCTCTGATGAGCAGAGGATTTTACTCCTTGTTTTGCGGAGCAAAATGCAATTTTATTTTGTTTTTTGTGCATCAGCACTTAAAATCCGGACTGCCTGCTCTAAATCAAGCACACGGTTGACCAGTTCTGCATTTTCCCTCTGCAGTACGGTAATATCCTCTTTGACCGGATCCGGCAGATGGCATTGATCCATATCACTGCGCGGCATCTTCACATTGTCACGTTTTACGATTCTTCCCGGAACACCAACTACGGTACAGTTTGGCGGTACTTCCTCTATGACCACACTTCCCGCTCCGATCTTGGAATTTTCTCCAACGGTGAAGGAACCGATGATCTTTGCACCCGCACTGATCATAACGTTATCCCCGATCGTCGGATGACGTTTTCCGGTCTCTTTTCCAGTACCGCCTAGTGTCACACCCTGATACAGAGTAACATTGTCCCCAACGATCGCCGTCTCTCCAATGATCACACCACTTCCGTGATCAATAAAAAATCCTTTCCCGATCGTTGCTCCCGGATGTATCTCAATTCCTGTTTTTCTCGCTGCCCGCTGTGAAATATATCTCGCCCAGAAGAAATGTCCTTTTAAATACAGCTTATGCGCACGTCTGTAGCTCAACATAACGCGGAAACTCGGATAAAGCAATACCTCCATCGGCGATTTGATCGCCGGGTCCCGCTCCTTTATCACTGTAAATTCTTCCTTAATATGACTGATGATTCCCAAAACCGGCATCCCCTTTCCTGGATCAAAAAAAAGATCATTTCATCTCTAAGAGACGAAATGATCCGTGGTTCCACTCTAACTTAAGGATCTTTTGATCCTCACTCAATACACTTAACGCGTGTTACTCGTATCCGGATACTGTACTGGCAGACAAAGCCCTTTCCCCGGACAGGCTCACGGAGGCACTTCGGAAATCTCTTTCTGAAAACTGCTTGCAGCCGATGGCAGTTTCTCTCTGTCAGCACTCTGATTTCTTACTCTTCCCGCTCAATGCCCTTATCGTATTTATACTGGTAAGTTTATTTACTTACTCTAGTTTATGCACTTGCTTCCGATTTGTCAACTTTTTTATTTGTTCTCTCCCCTTTTTCTCATTGCATACGATCCTTTTCCGTGTTACATTATAAATAGTATCTGGTTATTCTGGGGATAATTTACAATTTATACGAAGGATTTTATTATGGAACAGCAAAGAGAAACTCTGTTGATTGTAGATGATTCACGCTTACAGCGTGCAGTTTTAAATGAAATATTTTCTTCAAACTTCAATATTCTTGAAGTATCCTCCGGCGAGGAATGTCTGAAAATGATCGAAGAAAAACAGGACATGATCGATCTTGTCCTTTTAGATCTGGTCATGTCCGGCATGGATGGTTTTGATGTTCTAAAACACAGACAGGGAATGCCGGAATTTAAGAAAATCCCGGTTGTAGTTCTCACAACCACCGATACCCCTGAAGTCCAGACAAAAGCATTCGAATTAGGTGCAAGCGACTTTATCAGTAAGCCTGCTGAACCCGCCATCGCACGCCTGCGTATTGGTAACATTTTGAAAACCAACCGCAGACTGAATAATATTTTACAAAAGCGGGAAGAATTACGGATCAGATCAGAAGTTGATGAGATGACACATCTTCTGAATAAAACCACAGCTGAGCACACAATTTCCCATATACTTTTATCAAGTCCCGAAGGTCTGCATGCATTATTCGCCATTGATATCGACAATTTCAAAGCCGTTAACGATATCTGTGGCCACAAAATGGGGGATCACACAATATCTGTGGTAGCCGGTATTCTTGCATCCCATTTTTCAGGTTCTGATATTGTTGGACGCATCGGCGGAGATGAATTTGTTGTTTTTGTGCGAAATATAACAACCAAAGAGGCAATCTACGAAAAAGCACAGGAGCTTTTAGATGCCATTTTAGACAAGGAAGGACTGTCAATCCCTGAAAATGTTACAATCAGCATCGGTATTGCTTTCACAGATCCATACGAAACGTCTTATACCACACTTTTTCAGAAAGCAGATACTGCACTCAGCAACTCAAAAAAATCCGGGAAACAATGTTTTTCCGAATATGGGGTTTCTTCGCCAGTATCCGATGCCACGCTGAAAAATATTTTATTATATACACAGTCCAGGAATGTCGCATCCACGTTGAAGTTCGCTCATTCTTATCCGGACAGGCTTGTAAAAATATCTTCCCTTGCTGAGATACATTATGCGGTTATGGATAAAAACAACCACGTTCCTGCCGTTTACATAGATGTATCCGAAAGCAAAGATGACGGTCAGAAAATATGGGAAGAATTAAGTCATGAATCCTTGGCACAGTCAGTTCCTATTATTGCCATTTGTCAGGAAAGTAACCTGACACAGGTTCGGAATGCCATATTATCCAATGTGATCAGCGATCTTATTTTTGAGCCGATTGATGTTGAAAGTATCAAAAGACGCGTCAAAAAATATCAGACACATGATGATATCTCATAAAAACAACGGTCAGATGACTTTATTTATCATCTGACCGCTTTTTATTCTGCGTATCTATTTTTTTGTTTTAACTGATTTTTTATTTGACCAGTCTGAATAAATCTTTACCTTTTTGGTTCCTGATTTTATTTCTTTGTACGTCCGTATTTTTATATAATACTTTTTCCCCGGCTTTAGACCTTTTATTCCTTTCGATGTAGTCTTATTACCTTTGACTACTGTCGTTTTTGTGTTCTTTTTGGAAAATGATGCATCCGTTGCATATGCGATTTCATATCCGCTTGTCTGTGATGCCTGTTTTTTCCATTTTAGTGTAAATGATTTTTTTGCGGCTTTTACATCTGTGAGGGATGTTCCCTTCGGGCAGATCTCAAACGTCTTTTTCAGTGTTCCTGTATAATTTCCACGGAATTTAACTGTTACAGTCGCTTTTCCGGTATTCTTATTGTTCTGATATGACACCTTATAAGAACCGCTTGAAATCACTTTTCCTTTATTATCTGTCACTTTTATGGCAGGCTTTTTCGCTTTTCCATCGTACACATAACGCTCTTTTGAAAGTTTTAACTTCTTAGGTGCATTAATTGTCTCCTGCTGCAGCACTGTTTTGCATACACTGCACACAGTCACATTTTTCCCATTACTGCCCGGCTTTGCCGGCGTCAGCTTCTTCTCCGGTGTGTGGGATTTCTTTGCGATCTTCTCTTTGTAGCTTTCCCCGCAGGTACAGGAATAAACTTTTTCGCCTTCTTTTTCACAGGTTGCCTCTACGGTCTTCTGCAGTACATAACTGTGTTTGTGTGCCGGCTTCTCTGTATCCGGTTCCGGTGTCTCTGTTCCCGGCTTTTCTGTATCCGGTTCCGGTGCCGGTGTCTCTGTTCCCGGCTCTTCTGTATCCGGCTCTTTCAGGGCTGGAATCACTATTTTTTCTCTGCTTAACTCCTCATGACATGTGGTGCAATACATTACTTTTTCATAGCTTCCTTCCACACCCACTTTTGCTTCCACACGATTTTCGATGACAGTGTCTCCCTTTTTATGCCCTAATGCTGAAACCATAATATTCTCACGGGAAAGTTCTTCCCCGCAGCCTTTATCCTTACAATAAACTACCTTATCGTAGCTTCCTTTTTGGGTACAGGTCGCAGCTATCTCGTTTTCTTTTACCGGCTCGCCCGCCACATGCTGATGCGATACATCTGGTTCATCTGTGAATATTATTTCCTTTTCTGCCAACACGGTATCTTTCAGTGCTTTTACATCTGCCACAGTATTCGGATCATCAAACGGATCCGAACATAATAATAAGGTGTATTTTCCTGTTTTCACTTCACCATATGCAATCAGATAATAGCGGTCTGACTCATTTTTATCCACATCCAGACGGATTGGGTTTTCCCAGTCCTTTTTTTGTTGAATGTCTTCATCATCACTATTCCAGTAATCAGAACGGATCAGTATCATATCATTATAAAATCCATAGCCATCATATTCATTTGCAACTTCATCAAACGTGTAATCTTCTCCATACTGATCCTTCCATATCACATCCAGATATGGTGCATCATCGGTTTTATCTGTAATGTCTGTCGGAATATTACCGGTGTAAACATTTTTCGGGCAGGATTTTATCTCGATACTATCAAGTTCACGTTCCTCCGGTACATAATTGCGATACGCTGTCCACATCCCATTTTTGCAGATCAGGCTGTAGTTGTTATTGATATCTTTATCTGATAACACAAAATTTCCTGCTGTTCCATTCTCTGCTATGATATAGGTATGCTCATTTAAAAGATTACCAGATATAGCATGACTTCCCACCTGGAACTGTGTAACACCGCTTACCTGTCCATTAATCTGAACGTATCCATTTTGATCAAGAACAAGCTTTCCCTTTGCCACACTGCCACCACTTGTGAAATTGCCCTTTACCTGAGCATCTATTATTTTTGTAAGATCCAGACAACCACCGTTTTTCAATGTAATATTGTTTAACTGCGCTGTTTCATCTTTCGGCTGCAGTCTTCCTCCTGCATCTAAAACAATATCTTTAATCCCTGTTGTAATGACACCTGACACAGCACAGTTGTTTACGGTCAATACTGTATTTGCATTTCCCCTGATCTCCACAAGACTGATCTCGTCATATCCATTTTGTTTACCTGAAAGCGTAAGTGTTGCAGATGTTGTGTCCTCTGCCGAAATAATATCCCGCACTTTTGCATCTGCGTCCAGATTTAACTCCACACTCCCCGTATAGGCAGTCCTCTCACCTGCTGACGCTTTATGTCCCATATAGATATTTTGGAACATTGTATCACTGTTTGCATTTACAACTGTGAGTGACGCTTTCGTCCCCACCGCTGTATTACTGTGATATCCTCCTGCATAGATGGTTGGAAGAAGTTCTTTTTCTGTGCCGCCAAAACCACCCAGGCTGGCGTCCCCTCCTCCCGGCAAATATGTTTTTACATTATCCAGTGTAAGGCTGTGCCCTGCAAGAAAAATCTCACGATGCGGCACAGAATTCATACTATTGGTAGAGATAAAACCAATCTGGATATCCCGGATCACAACACCGTCTCCCATGATCTGGATTGGTCCGCTGAACGTAATACTTCCTGTATTATTTCCAGTAATCACTGTCCCGTCCGGTATCTCAACAGGCATCATCTGTCCGCTCGCTTCTGCCTGACCTCTGACGGAAAAGCTTCCAGTTACAACAATATTCTTCTGCTTTTGTGCAAGTGCCGACAGAAACTCATTCTCATTCGACACTGTAACTGCTGTCTCAGCCGCCGCAGCCACATTCCACAGCAAATGATTTTGGGTTACTCCCTCTGCTCCCCCAGACGGTATGCCACAGATCAGCAGGCCCGCAGCCATAACTCCACAACAGAAACGTATCGTCCTTTTTTTCATATACTCATTTTCCCTTCTTTTGTACATAAAAAGACCCAGTATATATCCTTGTTTTGAATATCCCCTGATGTCCTTACAAAAAATATATCTGAGTCTCATTTCAATTCGCCAAAATATAGTTTATCATATCTTATTTTTATGATCGTGTCAATAAATTTTATATTTTTTTATGTATTTTTATCTGTGCAGGAAATAGGTATTATCCATGCCATATGTTCCAAGATACTCATATCCCGTATAACCATACATTTCTTTTAACTTATTCAGATTCTCATCCCGGTCTCCCGGATAATTGATATAAGATATCACAATTCCATCGTTATGATCTGCCCAATTTGAGATCTGTCCCTGTTCAATCTCATCTGCGGTAACAAATGTAATGCTTTTATAATTAGAATACTCTGCAAATTCCGGGTACAGCCAGTAACTTTCTCCCTCCAACACACAAATACAGTCATACTGATTGTGTGCATATGCCTCCGCAAGTAAATTCTGACTTTCTTGAAAAAGATACTGCCATCCGCAGGATGAAAAACTTCCCCAGGCGATCACCGCGATCATCATTGCCGTTACCACGATAAACGCTCCGTCTTTCAATACCTGTCTCCAAATCGCGCAGGTCAGACACATCACAGCCGTAAATGCGATCGCATAAATCGGCCACATATACCGGTCTGCATTTACAAAGGTTATTTTCGATACGATCATAAAATAGCAGACACACGGCGCAAAAATCAGAATATAACGGATCTTAACCTTATAATCTAACGGTAATGACAGCTTTGTCATTTTACTTTCTGTCAGAACATCCGTATATTTCTGTAACATACCAACACACGCCAATACAAACAAAGCAATCAAAATATATGCCAGTATATTTCCAAACAGCTGACTGTTCACGATCTGGAAAAACGCCTTCAGATTATCCCAGTAATTATCACTCTTTTTAAAATTGTCAATCGCCTCCGTTCCGCGATATCCAAAGAAAATATGTTTGATCATCGCCGGGAAAACCGCGATTGAAATACCACCTGCACATCCCATTGTCAGACAGAACCACGCTGTCTCTGCATACCGTTTCTTTTTTAGCAGATAAATCCCATAAACAACGGACAGAAAGAATGCATATACGATCACATAATAATGCGTAAGTGCACCTGCTATCGTTGTCAGACCTGTCAGTAGATAAAATTTTCTGGTCTGTTTTTCATCAACCTGTTTCAGAAACAGACAGGTCAGCAGAGTTACCCAGAACGTTGCCATGCAATACATTCTGAGGTAGGTTGCCGTCATAATAATTCCGCTGAGCGTCACAAATGAAAGTGATATGCTCCACAAAATAAACTTATCATCCGTAAACAGATTTATTATTTTTCTTACCATATATAGTGTCAGCAGAACAAAAATGATATTGATGCCGGCAGCAAACCATTTCGAAAATTTATTCGGGAAAACGGAACAAATCGTATGTATCAAAGCATAATATAAAGGCGGATGAACATCATTTGTCTGATTTCTCCATACATTCACATAATCAAAACGCTGTCCGTTCTGTACTTTCATATAATCATCATACACTGACGTTCCTGGCGTATATGTCTTATCATACTCAATTTCCATATCAATTCCATTTCCATTGTAGTTCGATAATCCATAGGTATAAATCTCATCAATGTAATAATTTACCTTCATAGACACAGCTAATATCATAAAAATCGCCAATACCAAATATAATATAGCTGACTTCGGTATTTTTTTTACTTTCTCTAACATCCGTATATGACCTCTCTTTACTGATTTAGAGAAAAACATTGACACTTTTTAGAGCATCATCTAAAATATGAATCGTCGTTATCATATTGAGTCTACTCTATTTAGGCTTTTCTCTAAATCATAAGGTCATTATATAGAGTAATCTCTAATTTGTCAATGCTGTTTTTAGTCTATTCTCTAAAAATACAAGGAGGTACTCTATGAATAGTGTGGATCGTGTCAAAGAACTATGTAAAGAATATAAAATTCCTGTCTCCCGTCTTGAAAAAGAACTGGGTTTTTCAAATGGATATATTAGTCAGTTGCGAAAAGGTTCTTTCCCAGCTTCCCGCTTAATGCAAATCGCGGATTACTTTCATGTCCCGGTCAACTATTTACTTTTCGGAAGTGAATGTATGGATACAAATGATGAAAATCACAATGATATTTCCCATGATCTGGAAATTTTAAAACAAAAACTGAATAGTCAGGAAAATACTCCTGTCTTTTATAAGAAAAAAGCTCTTTCCAAAGAAGATGCCATCTTTTTTGCCGGATTGATCGATCTTATGATCCAACGCCTGCAATCTTCTAACAATAACTAAAACGAGATTGCATATGATAACACATCTGCCATCATATGCAATCCCAATAAAAATAATGCTGTCTTTTATCTCCCACAGGCACGTCCCGGACATCCCGCACAGCCTCCGGCAGAATCAGCCACACTGACGCTGTTCTCATAGATCGTTGTCAATGCACAGACTGCCTGCGCAGAAATTCCCTGTTCTGTTCCGGTAAATCCCAGTCCTTCTTCTGTTGTTGCCTTCACATTTATCTGGTCTTCTGATATCTTAAGTGCTTCTGCAATATTTTTCTCCATCTGTTCAATATGCGGACGCATCTTCGGCTTCTGTGCAATGATCGTCGCATCAATATTTTCCACGATATAACCTTTTTCTGCAATCAGTTCTGCCACATGTTCAAGTAATTTAATACTTGAAATTCCTTCATATTTCGGATCAGTGTCCGGAAAATGTTTTCCAATATCACCAAGAGCTGCTGCACCAAGCAGAGCATCCATAATAGCATGAAGTAAAACATCTGCATCCGAGTGTCCCAAAAGCCCTAATGTATGCGGAATCTTTACCCCGCCAATAATCAGGTCTCTTCCCGCAACTAATTTGTGAACATCATATCCCATTCCTACACGCATTTTTTTCTATCCCTTTCATAAAATTTTTACTGTGGTGGATTACACTTCGAACATGGTGTAAATCCTCTTGCTTCTGTCTCTGATAATATCTCTTCAATATCACTTTTTCTTAAATACCGGCATCCCGATCTTATTATACAGAAAAAAATACCGATATACAACAAAAGACCTCAGAATGTCTGAGGTCTTGAAGTAGCGGAAGTCCGATATATTTAGAATGTGCTACATTCGTCTATACCGCCTAGTTTTTTTCTTAAACATAAAACCTCTTTTTGAATTATATCAGAATAAGATCTTTTTTGCTCTCTTTTTATCTATCACCAAGCAACATCTATCATTAAAAAACAACATGGATTTTATGGATAAACTGTCATTCCATCATTGATAACCGGATGGATAATGCATGGAAAAATCATGGAAAAAGGAAAACTTCTTTTCCACCATTTTCCCACAACATTTTCCACCCGGTTACCAACGATTCCATAAACAACAGCTTATCCACAAACTCCACCCTGCGATTAAGATCTGCTACCCCCCCCCTCTTGCTTTGTTTTATTTTATAAAATAGATTTTTACACAAAAAAAGACCTCACCCCAGCGTTATGCCGGAGCGAAGCCTTTTTCTCTATCTCTTATTTTCTTTTTCTCTCATTGCGATTTCAACAATTTACCAATTATTGCATTTAATTTCCAAGCATTTCTATTCCTACATAGACTACTATAATGCACGCTAAAATAGCCCTTAGTATTGGATTATTAATTGCAACAAAAATATTTAAAAGCGTAACTGCAACAAGCGCAATAGTTACAACCGCTATTATCATATCATCAATATATTCATATTCACGTTGCATCTTTTTAATCTCATGATACACCAAACAACATCCTATGATAAACAACGCAATCGCAACTACAAAATATTTTACAGCAATGCAATTCTTATATTCCAGCAATTCAAACGGCGTACTAAAATTTTGCCTTAATAATTCTTCATTCAAATTACCCAAACTATGTATATACACATTCGCAATAACCAAATATACTATTTTGTACCACAACTTTTTCAAATATTTTTCCACATTCATAACAATCTCCTTTATCCCATGTATTAATTATAGAATTATGGTGTTCTCTCTTCAATTATATTTTCTATAATTGTAAGATCTCTTCTCATTTTTTTCAATTCTTTTGATAACTCTAGCAAAAAAATTAATACTATGATAGTTATGCTAACTGCAATAATAACCGCAATAAAAAAACACATCATAGTTGCATTTGTAGTGTTATCAGCCAACGCTGCTGAATATTTCCATACAGCTTCCATAAAACCAAAAAATTTGCCCCATATATTCATCAACACTGCTAACGAAACAGATATTACAAACAATGTCAAAACATTTTTCTTATGTTCATATTCTGTTTTTACTTCTACATATTCGAATTTTAATTCATCCATATCCATAGTTCTATATTTTATTATTTCCTGCTTAAAAATATTAAGCCTCTTCATTCTTTTTTCTTTATATGAAAATTTCATTATATAATTGCTAATTCCATCCCATAAATGCAACATACAATATGCTCCTTTCTTGTCATAACATATTAATAACGAATATCTATATAAATATTTTTGAAATAGCAGTTTAGTATATATCATATATTTTCTACATATCCCAAACTGCTATTTCAAATTTAGCATATACTTTTTATTTAGACAACTATTTTATTAGTCCAATCATCACTCCGCCTCCACAATCTTCCAGTTGTCCCCCTTCTCCAGCGTCAGCTTATACTGCATGATCTGCGTGATCTTTAAGTCCTGATCCAGATATCTTACATATACCTCCGCTTTCGTCTGATCACCTTCCATATAATAGACTTTTCCTGCCAGTCCGTCATATACATAATTCTTGCCGATCGCCGGAAGAACACCATCCTTTACATAATAGACAAGTTCTTTCGCTGATGTCTGGGGATAAAGTTTGAAAAATGTATTTAAAAAATCTTCAATCTGTGTCTGAGTTTTTAAATCAATGCTCCCGTCTGTTTCCTTTTCTTCCGGTTCATAAGAAGATTTTCCTGGCAACGCATATGCTGTCGGGTTTTTTACAACTAACATTTTTCCATTTTCATCTCTATGCACTGCTATCTGATACACATTGCTCTGCTCCGTGGCCTGTTCACCTTCCGATATCCGCTGCTTTACACAATACGTTACTTCGTACTCTGTATCCGTAAGATCCTTCACAGACCAGATATCTACGGATTCAGCCTCTACTGCAGTCGGGCAGTCTGTCGTTATCATTCCATGATCCATAAGCTGCAGTGTTTCCGGAAGATACTTTTCCAGTGCTTTTTCTCTCTTACTGATCTCCCGGTCTGTATTTTCCCAGGCATGATATACACCTGCAAAATCCTTTACATAACTCTCCAGGGCATTTGTATCTTTCAGTTTTTCCTCGATCACAGTCTCTTTTTCAACCGTGACCGTATCAACCGATGTGAAATTATTATAAATTCCTAAGATAATGCTGATTGCAAGTAAAATCCAGAATAACCGGATCCATCCCCTGTTAGGAGATACCTTTAAAACCGGCATTTCTTCTGCCTGGTCACTGCCTTTATACTCACCTTTTATCTTTTCTTTTGGTTTTAATTTCCTGATATGTACTTTCATTTTTTCCGGCAGTTTTGTATATATCTTTTTTAAAAACAGCCAGACCTTATTTTTTATTTTTTTGATCATTACTTTTATCTGTACTTTCTTTTCCTGCACTGTTTTGTTTTCTTTTTCCATTTCTTTTCCTTTCTGCCGTTGCGGCATCGCATTTATGTTGACGGCATGCTGACCCTTCCAATACATACAAAGTGTTCCTTCCAGAAATTCGTATTTAAGTCTGCAAAGCCGATCGGGTTACCGGCATGAAACATCCTTCCATTTCCGGCATAGATCCCAACGTGCGTGATGTAATTGTCTGTCTTATATGTTTTCGTGAAAAAGACCAGATCTCCCGGCTGCGCTTCCTCCAGCTCCAGATGCTGCACGGCTTCATACTGTTCCTGCGCTGTCCTCGGCAGTGACACTCCCGCCTGTCCAAAACACCATTGCGTTAACCCGGAGCAGTCAAAGGATGTCTGCGGACTTGAACCACCCCAGACATATTTCCATCCCTGATATTTATAAGCTTCCGCAAGAACCGCATTCGCCGTATCTGCTGGTAACGGCTCTGACTCCAGATATTGTTTTACAAGATATACATAAAACATGTTTCCGTAGCCATATCTCCATCCGCCATTCTGCGCGATCGCAACCGGATTATCATACTTTACTTTTCTGCCGCCGCATTTGCTGCTTGCAAAATCACACGACAACTGAAATGTATGAGCCTTTCCCCTGACTGATATATAATCAATATATCCGGCTCCATAATTGTATGCCTGGATCACTGCATCAAGATCGCAACCTAACGTGTCCGCTTTCTGCAGCAACATGGCAAAATATGCAACCGCAGCCTTGATAGATTCCGAAGGGGTTTTCTCTTCTTCTGTCAGACCACTGTTTCCAAGTGACTGCATCGGATCATTTCCTTCCCCTCCAGTCTCCACCATCATGATGGCAAGCAGATACTTTTCATACTCATGTATGTTGTATTCCGCTGCCGTATCCCCGACAAAGGCTGCATATTCCCTTACTTTGTCAGATAACCCAAGACCGGATGCATGCTTTGGATTTCCATCATCATTATCGTCTGTGACGCCAACAAGAATCACACTGCATACCAAAAGCAGGAAAACAGGAAATAAAATACATAAGGCAGTTACTATCCGCTTTACACGCTTCATCCCTATTTCCTCCTCGTATCCATATTCCGATCATCCTTCCTTATTTCTGTCACTTTTCTTACATGAGGTTCCGCATGTCCTACATTTCTCCGTTCCGTTAAAATCTCATTTCTTAAATCCTTTGCATTTCCACTGGATCTTATGACAGTTTTTCCCGGTACAGACTCTGGCTTTGCTCCCCTTAGATCCTGTCCGGCATTTTTCTCCTGCAGTCCTTTGCTTCCCGTTCTCTGCTGTTCTAATCCTTTCATAAATTTTTCCTGATCCGTACTGTTTAACATCGTTCCATAAGTTCCAAGCTTTTTTCTCACGTCCTTATCTGAATACGGAAGACGGGTTATGCTCTGTTTGTAACGGATCTCCTCTAACGGTGTTCCTATTCGTTCCGTCTTCTGATCATTCTTTCTGATCCGTTCTTCACTTCCTGCCATGTCCCTTAACTTTTCATCGGATGCCTTTCGCATCTGTCCTCTGCTGTCAATAAAACTCTTTCCAGCCTTCGCACTGCGGTTTAAACCATCCACACCACGGTATTTATCCAGTTCTTTTCCATTTACCGAAATCCGTTGGTGGAAGTCAATTCCATCATAACGTTTTAGCGCAGTTTCGCTTCTTCGTTTTGCAAGATACATCTCACGGCGTTTCCTTCCTGCATCTGCCTGAATCCGGTTTTGCTCCTGCAGACGTCCCGTTTCTCTTCTGTTCCGTTCTCCAGCTATGCCCTCTTTAAAGTCTTTTACATTCTGTTCCATTGCTTTCCGATGCAGTCCTGCCTGGTATTTTATTTCAGTCGGCGTATTCTTTACATTATCTTTCACCATGCCAAAACGTTCTTTTAAGCGTTTTCCGGAATCCATAACCATACCGACACGTTTTCCGGCTTTTGTACCTGCAGACTGTGTTTTACTGCCGTAAGATACTGTCGTTCTTTCATTTTCAGACGCTCCATTGTTTTCCGTCCCATTCACATTTTCATTTGCCCGGACTGGTTCTCTTACAGGCTTACTGCCACTATTATTTGTATGTGATGATGCCCTCTGTGAATTGCTTTCACCTGAAGGCGCCGGTTCATTTCCAGAACTGCTTCCAGCATTTCCACCTGTACCGCCGCCAGTTCCATTTCCTGCACTTCTGCTTACTGCAGCACGTCTGCCGCCAGAATAATACCTTCGTCCAAACAATTTTCTCATAACCATATATCTTCCCATGCTCTTTAAGAAACGACCACGCTTATTGCTGCCGCCATCTCCTAACGCAACCATAGATAAAATTTCATCCATCTTTAAATACGTTCCAACAAAAACAACGATCTGTAAAAATGCAACCATTAAAAACGGATAATCTCCTGACATGGAATAGATCATTGCAGATAGAGAAAACGCAATCGTAATGAGAAGTGTTAATCCTGCGCGCATTAAAATCGTATTGAACAGTTTTAACACCGCCTTTTTCAACAATCCGTTATAAGTCGGCAGCATGGATAAAATAAAATTCAGCGGCAGATACAACGCAAATATGATAAACAAAAGCTGGGTAAATATAACCAGCCCACACATTATGACCACAAAAATACTGATGATCAGATTCAAAAAACCTATTAAAATAACTGTTCCAAATCTGCCTGCTACATTCGTCACAGTCATATTTACATTTTTATAAGTTTCAATATCTGTCTTTACTGCAGTCTGACGGTCTTCTCCGAAATTCGTTACAGGACTGACAGATAAAATTGATTTAATACGATCTCCATCAACTCCCGCTGCAATACGCTCTGATTCGATTGCAGTTTCATCCGTCGTACCAAACTGCAAAAGCAGCCATGGTTTATAGACCTGAATTGCAAACAGGTTATTCCGGATCTTGTCTGTTGCTTTTACTCCCATCTCATCATTTCCCGGCATGACAAGTTTTGCCCCAAGCTCCAGGACACCATTGCTTAAATCCGCGGAAAAATCATTGATATTTTTAATGTACTGCGGCGCATAAGCAATAAACGCGGCAGTTAAAAGAAAGATCACAAGCATATTTACCGCTGCGCTGACTGCCTCTGTGGTTTTTCTTTTGATCAGCCCGGCATATGCCATGTAGCCGCCCACGATCAATACGATAAACAGTAACAGCCAGGTATAAAAACCATCCGCATTGAATTTCTTCGATCCGGTATTCATGCCCGCCAGGATCTGAATGTTCTTTCCGATGTCGTCTGCCATATCACCGATAAAATCAAGCGAATACGTCTGCTGCACAATATATCCCGTTCCGCTGCTCAGCAATACACTGATCAGCCAGATTCCGTCACTGATTCCATAAAAAACGGATGAAATCTTATTATCTATCCTGTCCATCCAATTCCAGGGAAGCCAGTCCCAGGAAGTGTCCACATAGAAATCAATCTGATAATTATCCCATCGGTACTGACTATACAGATTTCCAGCATCGATCGTTTCATCTACCAGTCCGGAAGCCGCAGCTACCTCCATATTGGCAGCCGATAAAAATAATCCTGTCAGAAGCATGCATACAAGAAATGCTGACAGGATCTGTTTGCGCGGCTTTTGCAGTCTTTTTGTTTTCATTCCCCATTTCTTTCTCATGAAACTTCCTCCCTTCTTGGAGGTCTGGTATCAAATGCGTCAAATACATGCTGCAGTAATATCTGTGTATGTACTTTTCCAACACGACCGTAAATGTCCTGCATCAGACATTCCCCAGTTTCTAATGCCATGATCGCATTCTGGTTTTCTTCATCATCCGGATCCAGCCCAAAGAATCTTAATGTATTCCGGATCTCCGTCTTATCTGTGGAATGAAAAGCGAACTTCAAACCGATATTGTTTTTGATTTTTTCGTCCAGAAGATCGGAAGAACTCTGCGTGATAAAAAATACACCGGACTGCATGGAACGTCCGGCACGTACAAGTTTATTCGATAAAGCTGCTCCCTGTGCTACCTGCAGGAGACTCCATGCCTCATCTAAAGCAACGATTTTATAAATTTTCCTGTCTGAATAAATAAAATCCAATGCAAAAGTTCCGATCGTGATCATAACCGCAATACTTAAATATTCGATACTGGTATATTCCTCCACATTTTTTTCAGAATCCGGCAGCATCAGATCCTGCACCTGCAAAATGTTTAAAGCCTTATCTGCACTGATCTTACGCGTCACTTTTCCATCTGAAAACAGCAATCCCGCAAAATCATAATCGGTAAACGCTGCTATGTGGCTTGCAAGCAGATGCGCTTCTTCATCCTCCATCTCATTTAATTCATCGATCACATATAAAAGTCCGCTATCCGATCTTTTTGTAACTGCCTTTACCGCATCACGTAAAAGCGGGAAACGTTTTCCATCTTTAATACTGACACCAGTCAAAAATGTCAGGATATCCATCGCCAGGCTGTCTGCATCTTTCTTATTCTGCATGATCACATACGGATCAAGCATTCCTTTATTGCCCTCATCACTGGTCAGGTTGATAATGTTAATTTCATCCGAAAGTTCCGGAAGCATTTCTTTCCATTTCCCGCGTTCCGACTTCGGATCAAGGATCAGCGCCCTTGCGCCATGTAAAACTTCCTGGTAAATGATGTTATTTGCAGACATTGATTTACCACCGCCAAGCGTTCCGGTAAATGCCACAGCAAGGGCATTTGTAACACTGCCGGCTACGTTCTGACAGGCAAGAGACGGGTCTATGTAGATATTATTTCCAGTCTCCGTGTCATACCCGATGTAACTTCCATCCGGATCACCCAGGATGCGCGCTGCACCGAATCCAAGTCCCGCCAGGAAATCTGCTTTCACATACTGGATATAATCATTTTCATATCTTGATCCAGACGGAATAAATTCTTCGTGGAATCCGATCATATCGCCAAACGGGCGTACCAGTTTAATGTTAAAATCATTCTCGTAATAATCCCTGACCTCCGCGATACGACGTTCCAGCTCCTCTTCGCTTTCTGCAGCAATCCGGACAACGTAGCTTAATTTGTACATGGATTCTTTTGTTCTGCCTAAGTCCTTTTCCAGCTCGTCCACATCCACCAGTGCCTCTACCACGGAATTATCCGTATCGGCACCAGCCTCATACGCATGCTCATCTAAGTCATTTAATTCCTTTTTCTTATTTCTGACCGTCGTCAATGCGCTTCTGTTCGGCATGATTTCAACGTTCATACTGACGTCTACCGGAAAACGGAAACGCTCCTGCTCATAATAAAAGATCTCCGACGATGGAAACTCCAGTTCCCCGATTAAAGCATTGATTGTCAGGTATGCAACATAGCTTTCCCCCTCTTCCCTTATCATCCGGATATGTTTCTGATGCTCCTGCAGCACACAGCGCGTCAGGCGGAGAATGTCGTATTTACGGACTACGGTCTTTTTTTCCAGTTTTTCTTTTGGAAATGAATACTCGTATTTATAATACGGTGTTTTCTGCTGTCCATAGATATGCTCCACGATGTAACCAATGTCTTTCTTTTCTAAGCGTCTTAAGGAAAATTTTCCTTTTACGCGCTGCCTTAAAAAGTCTTCCAGTTTCACATACCGCTCTATCTCCGCACTGTTTACACTGACAAAATCCCCCATCAGATTATGATTGACACTGTTTATGAACTCTGTAAATACAGCTAAAGCGTCTTCTTTTATCTTCTTTACACTGACCTCTTCCTCCCCTTTGATAAGCTTGAATCCTAAAAAGAAACGGTAAGTAACTTCATTTTCCATTCCACCCATGGAAGTGATCAACCCTTCTGTCTGGATGTCGATCACTTTTTCTGCTGTTTCTTTAAGATCCCCCTTTAAGTGTCTCTTGCAGCGTTCCTGCCTGTCCCTTACGGATGTTTCAGATGCAATGCAGAGCGCATGCATCTTGCCTTCCCTGTTTACCGTCATGATCTGACGGAACCGTTCATGTACTGCCATCTTTTCATCCGGAGATAAAAAAGCATAGTTGTACGGGATCAGTTCATAATACGCCCACCATTCTCCCTGCTGGTTTAAGATCATATTGTTTTCGATGTACTTAATCGGGAACATATATATCCCTCCTCACTGCGGTAATATATTCATTTACCGTCTTTTTACGATACACCACACGTTTTCCTGCATAAGTCTCTTTTGGGCGTATCAGATAATTAAACGCCGCGCATAAGAATCGGTACGGATTTTTGCCATCAAAGCTCTTTTTTGACATCAGATACGCATTTCCTACGCATATCGCAGCCCATACAACGAAACTTTTTATATACACAAATGGCGGCAGGTTGTGAATCATAAGACATACAACTGCCGTTCCGGTAAAATACCCGATCTGTGTTATCGTCGCCGGAAACGGCAGATTAACATCCCCGACCGCATGTATCACTTTTTCAACATTCCAGATGCTTGTATATGACTTTACCTGTTTCATTTCTTCCCTTTCTTTCCTTTCTGCCTGTCCGGCGGTTTTCTTCATCCTTTTTCACTTAGCTAAGGCACAGGGCAGCCCGCCCCGCACCTTATTTTTATCAGAGATTATTTTCCTCCATCTTCTACATCATCTGCAGCACCGCCCTCGATGATCGTGCCATTATAGATCTTTAACATCGTGTCTTTTGTCCCAGAGGGATTAAAGACAAAACCAACCGCTATGACCGCGATAATTGCAAAAACAATCAGCTCCGCAATCTTGTGTTTAAATAAAAGCACAAGACCAACAATAATAATCCCTCCTAAAACCAGAGGCTGTATATTCGTCATGAGCCACGTATAAATTCCCTGTCCAAAATTCATCTTTCTCTTTCCTTTCCGCACATTTTTGTGCATAAAAAAAGACAGCTTCTGCCGTCTGTTTACTGTTACATTTTTTCTTTTTTCTTTTTATTTCTTCTTTATGGCGCATGTTCCATAACACACCCAGCTTTGCGCTTTAAAAATTGCGACGCCGCAATTTCAGGATTCCATGTATTCCTGCTTAAGATCATCAATCCATTTTCTTCCTTTCTGCCTTGCTGTGACAACATCGTCCAGTGCCGCCTGCTGTTGTTTTAAGATTTTTTTATGATGCGGGGACAGATTGGCTTCCTCGATCATATCCTTCGCCAGGCGCGTGCCTCTGAGATCATCCAGCTTCTGTACCATTTTAAGGGACGGTGCGACCTGTCTTGTAAGCCAGAGGAGTGTCCGGTCAAGTGTGTACTCTTCCGGTTTTGTCGTCAGCTTAACGCTCCGGTATTGTCCGTTTAAAAACCACACCCAGCGCTCATTTAGCGGCCAGTTTCTGCGCTCCTGCTCCGGATCTGCATCTACAAACCTTACATAATGATTGATGATAGAATAGGCAGTACAGGCTACATCTTCCATCTCCAAAAGATCATCCACCGCTGCCTCCGCACGTTCGTCTTTTAACCGTATTTCAAAACGGTTTTTCGTTTCCGCCTCATCCAGCGGCGTGCCGTTTTTTACATACTGTTCATAGTCCTTTTCATAAATACAGAAGTAAATTTCACTTTTTAAAGATCCCAGGTACAATGTATTTCCCATGTTTGCCGCATCTTCTTCCCGGTTCCTTATCAGCTCCCCGGACTGGTAATCCTTAAAACTATGGAAAATCGTGATACATTCATCCCGACGGCATTTTTCTGCAAGTTCCGGGATATTTAAAATCCCGGCACGGTCGTTGATCGCAATATCAATCCGTTTAAACACCGCCCCCATTTCTCTTGCCGTCCGGAAGAAATCATACCAGGTACGTTTCTGCACCTTAAGAAACGCTTCGAACTGTCTGCACCCCTTGCCCTTTAGTTCAAGCAGGATCCCTTTTTCATGTTCCGGCGATACCATGACTGTGATATCTCCGTAGATATACTGGCGTCCGTAACCGTAAAAGCTGTGCGCTTCCTCGATCATGTACTGCATCCGGATGTTCATGACATCCTCGATCACGCGTCTTTCATCTGTGGTTGCGAAACGGATCCGGACATAGTCAAATAAAATTTCCATTTCTTTATCCGGATTAAATATCTCAAGGACCATTTCCAAATGTTCTAACAGCTTTTTTGTTGCCCGCTTCTTTCCAATCAGCAGCATACCGTAATACCCCCTGCTGATTCCTGCTGTTTCAACATATTCATTTTGTGATACGCCGTAGCTTTTTCGTCTGGCTTCCAGGTTCGTAATCCATTCCACCGGATCAAATGCAATGGAATCTTCATTTTCTTCTATATACTCGTCTGTCATCTCTCCTGCTTCTTTAATATTCCATACATCATCCGCTGATTTAAAACCTTCCTCCAGATCTTCTGTCTGCATTCCATAGCCGCTTTCTTTTTCTTTCCGGTATTCCTGAAGCACATTTTGCAGCTGGTCAGCCAGCTTGTCACTGACCGGCTTTTTCCCGTGTATCAGCATGTTATAATAGCCTCTTGAAAAACCAATGCGTTTTGCAAGTTCTACCTGGGATAATCCCAGTTCTTTGCGTTTTTTCTCAATCTCTTTTAACGTCTCCTGGTTCTTTTCCACATCTGCCACCATCCCATTTTATAATTCAGTCCTGCAGTCTCCCAGGGATATCCTCATAGATCTGCATTTCATTACGTCTTGCCTGCATAAACTCAAGCACTGCACCACGGCTCTCCCTCCAGCCCGGCATCATGTACACCCCGGTACAGATCGACAGCAGCGTCAATGATACTTTTATATATTCCTCCCACGTCGCATCTTCCGGCAGCATTGCATTGACTTTCGCCGGATTGATCACGGAATATCCATTTTCTATTAATTCCTTTTCTGCTTTCTCAAAACGTTCCATATAATCCGATGTTCCGGTAATCGGTCCGCTGATATAAATATGTTCCGTCTGTTTTTTATTTTCTTTTTCTTCAATCGTCTTTTCTTCATTCCTCTCCGGCAGTTTCGCTGCCGTTTTCATACATTCGATCACACGCTTCTCCTTCCTGCTGTCTTTTCTCATAGATCCGCGACAGCTCTGCAAAAAAATCATATCCCGGATCTACATATGGAGCGTAAAACTCTGTTACAACACCGTTTCCGGTGTTTACATAGCCACGTCCGGCAATATCTTTTTCTTTAAATTGTTTATCAATACTGCCAAACATCATGGTGTACCCGCTTGCAGACATACTACCCAGCGCAACACGGAAACCGAACTGATCGCGGACACCATCTCCGAGATATTTTGCATCCGGACGCTGACACGCAAGAATAATAAAATATCCTGCCTGTCTGCCCTTCATGATAATAATCCGGATCAGCTTCATAACCTCTTCCCATTCTTTTTTTGCAAGAGTGTCCATAAAAGCCACATACTCATCAAAGATCAGAAAATGCGGCGTCAAACCGACTTTCGCATAATTCGCACCCATCCGGAAATCCGGATGTTCCTGCATTTCATCATAACGCGCTTCCATTCCTTCATAAAAAGTTTCCACACATTCCATTATGCTTTCTGTACTGTAATGCACATCCGGCATGATCCTGGATAAGAAAGATAAATCTGCTTTCTTCGGATCACAGATATGCAGCACTGCACCTGATTCTAACAATGCTTTTATCACGATCAGAAGAAAGATCGTTTTTCCACTTCCTGTATCACCTGAAATCAACATGTGCGGCAATTTATCATATTTCCATGAGATATGCTGCATCAGATTCAGTTCTCCATTTTCTGCTTTTACATCCTGAATACCGATCCGGCTCTTTTCCACTCCTGTTAAAAATTCATATCTGACCCAGATATCCTTTGTATCTTTTTTTACCAGTTCACAATTTAATCCGGTTTCCAACTTCTCTTCCAGATGAAGTAATTTATCCTGGTATTTTCCCATGGTGATCTTAACTGTCACATAAATATGCCTGTTTTTCCTTCTGTAATAAAGCGCCGGAAAATAGGTGATCCGTTCCATTCTGCCGCCTGATCTATAACGCTGCAACGGCTCTGTCTCAAACCATCGGTTTTCCAGCAGCATCCGCGACATTGCCTGACGGTTTCGGATATCCACCATGCTGCCGCTTTTCCATTTATAAAACAGATCCAGCAGACACAAAACTGTGATCAGGAAAAGAAGGAATATCCTAAACAGGATATTCCTCTCTGTCATCCAGATCGTAAATACTGATAATGCTGCAACGGTCAGGGCAAAAAAAATGACAGACCTTAAAATCAGCCTGTCATCATAACGCCCGATGCGTTTTCCTTTCCAGATTGGAAATCTGTTCATCTATTCCACTCTCCCATCCGGTTATTTATTTTTTGTTCCCTCCGTCCTTTGCGTCCGTTCCGGTCTTATCTGCTGTCTTATCAGATGGTTTGTTCTGATCTGCTGTTTTCGGCGCATCTGCTCCGGCAGCTTTTGTCTGATCAGCAGGCTTTCCTGCAGCATCTGCCAATACAATATCCTCCGCATTGATGTACCAGTCTGCTTCTGCACGTCCTCCAAACGTTGGCGACGCCATTGCACGTACTTCCGGATTTACAAGCATTACAACCGCATTGTACTGAAAATCTTTTTCTCCGGCTTCCGGCGGGATGCTGACTGTGATTGTACGTCCCTGGCGCTGGCATTTCAGGTCATAGGTACGTTTTATTACTTCATCTGTCACATTGCCTTCCTCATCCTGCGCAAAACTTTCCCTGCGGAGTGCAGCAAATTTTAACTCCCCCAACGTTCTCTCTACATCAATAAATAATCCTTCTGGAAATCTCATATTTTATTCCTCCATCTTTCTTATCTTTTATTTTGTCTTTCTTATATTTTTTCCACGCAGCTTTTATATTTTACTTGCTGTCCTGCTGTTTTGCTGTCATATCTGCCAAATCACTCATAGAAACAATATCATCCGCATAAAGAGTATAATTTACATAGCCCCTGTCATTGATCGCATATCCGCCAAGTTCCACATGCGGATTGATAAGCGCTACCGGTTCCTCGTATTCAAAGTGCTTTACACCTGCCTTTCCAGGAATAACGACTTCCACGTTATCTGCGCGCTGGATATCCGAAAACAGGTTATAAGTTCTTGACGTAACTGCACGTCTGCCATTTGTACGCTGCTGGTTTTCCCTGCCAGCTCCGGCAAAAGTGATGTTTCCTAATGATTTCTTCGCATCAATAAATACATTTTTTAATTCCATGATATTTTCCTCCTACTGTTTACGTGTTTTTACTTGTCTTTCTGATCTGTCTTTTCTTATTCATCCCGGTTTACAATGCTGTACCCATGTTTCATCAGGTATTCTTCTACCAGTTCGTCTAAGCTGCCATCATCCGGTTCATCTTCCAGGCAGACATCCGCTTCACGGTAAATGCCATCTGCCATTAAAAGCAGGCTGTTCATTCCATCGCTCCGTGTCTCGTGATTTCTCGCAATGATGCTCGGATTTTCCAAAACGACCGCTTCACCAAATTCAAACGGCTGGGATCCGTTCGCGCCGATTACTAAAGCCTCCACGACTTCCCCGCGGAGTGCATCTGCAAAGAACGTGTAGAAATTTCCTTTTACGTCTTCCCCGCAAATGTTCCAGGTGACTGCTTCCCCTTCACCGGCATAGTGCAGTGCTCCGAACGTCTTTGACATGTTCGGGATCACAACTCTCACACCCATATGTACATTCCTCCCTTCTGTGTGTTTTTTCTTTCTTCCACCCACCAAAACAGCCGGTATGATTAAGCTGTTTTTGGTTGCTGCCTCATCTGAAAATAAGGCTCCCACCACATAACCCATTTTTTCCTTTCCTAGCATCAGCACAATTAAAACGGGTTCAAATCATCTAACGCTGGTTCCATTTCTGCCCTGCAGACGGCTGCCGCTGCAATGACCGGATCGGAATCTGCATATCGCCGCATTCCAGGGAAATCATTGTTTTCAATCGCTTCCTGCAGCTTTCTTACTCTTCCGGTTACTTCATCCGGCCGGATACGCATACACGCCGTCTGGATCCGCCCGAGAAAACTTACATGATCTGCTACAAACTGATAATCCGGGTTTTCTAAAATCTGTTCTAATGCTGCTTTCGCATTTTTCTTTATATTTTCCCTGCCACGCATATAATTTACGTCCATTTCCGGCGGCAGATCAGCAAACTCCGGCGGAATGAAAAAGCCGTGTGTAATCATTTCTTCCTGCTGGTATTCGATCCGTCTGCGCTTATAATTAAGTTCCTGCCCGTCCGTCCACTTCGGACCATGTGCGCCTTTTAAAAAGACGATGCACCAGTCCGCCACCGCCGCAAGGAGCTGTCCATAAAATTTGATCAGTTCCCATTCCCGTTCGATCTCCTCTGCGTAATCAGTTAAAAGAAGCTGTCCTTCATTTAACCAGCTTTCACGCTCTGTCGGTGACATCTGCGTTCTGCCTTTGTTCTTCCAATCTTCCACATCATAAGCAGTAACACTGTTTTCTGTCTGTGCCATCTTCTCCACCTCCTTAAAAGATTCCTTTTTCGTTTCGTTTTTTTTCAAAATTCAAAATACCTGCAACTCCCCGCAATACCGTATGCAGGCAGGTTATTTTTTTGTGTTTTTGCAGATAGTTTACATCATGCCAACTTTTGTAGTCTTAGTTGTCATAATGTAAACTAAGGTTTTTACCGGAATTTTTGCCGTATTTCCGGCATTTGTGCCCCCGTAATTAAGAGTCGCCTATTGCATTTGTACCCCCGTGTTACAATCCGGGGGTTAAGCCGGGCGCTTACGCGCCCGGCAGAAGCCCTGAAGGGCTTAGTGCCGCCCCGGAGGGGCGCCCCGCTTCGCTGCTTACACTCCGTCCGCGCGCCGCGGGACACCCCTCCGGAACAGCACTAAACCCTTCAGGACAGCGGTCGCTCTCCCCGTCTTGCAACACCGTAAGAACAGCGTGGATTTTATGGATAAACAGCTATTCCATCATTGATAACCGCGTGGATAATGCATGGAAAAATCATGGAAAAGGAAAACCGTCTTTCCCACAATTTTCCCACACATTTCCCACCCAGTTACCAACGATTCCATAAACAGCAGCTTATCCACAAACTCCACCCTGCGACTAAGGTCTGCTTGTATCCTTTTATTTTGTTTTTTTGATCAACAAAGAGAAAGGATCTTTTCCTTGTGGCGAAGACGCTAAACATCAAAGCGCCTCCGCTGTGTGAATTTGTAAACAAGGCAGGGACAGGATCACGACAGTTTCTGCCAGACAGCCCGAACACTGCGATGTTTTACCGCCTGGTAAATTGCATCGGACAATAAACACTGCAGCACCTTCTCCAGCGTCCACCAGTTCCGAGTTGCTCCGCGTTTTTTATATCTCTGGTTATTTTCCTTCACATAATGCTCAAGCAATGCTTTTTCATCAGCAGTCAATAATATTTCAACCTGCACGCGGTATACTTTCGCCATCTTATCCCCTCCTGCGCTAATCTTCTATATAACCGATGATTTCATAATCATCTTCATCCAGCTGCCTATATACCGGTCGGTAACTCCGCCCATTTTGCAAGATATACTTTTCTCCGTTCCATTCTCTTTCGATCAAGATCTCTCCATTTTCCAAAAATACATTTAACGGATCTTCTAAGCCGTATATACTGACTTGTGGAAATTTCTCTTTAAATTCTGTAAGTGTTAATCCTTTTAACATTTTCTTACCTCCATTCTTTGATCCTAATTGCCATAATACAAATTACCTTCTCGGTCCTGAAACTCATTCCAGAACAATGGAAAACCTAAAGGTGTTTTTTCATTGTCAAATTGCACCGCATAACCAGTAGCATTGCACAGTTCTTCCCCATTCCCCGTTTCAAACGTCCGACTAAACGGTATCTCTTTTAATTTTATTCTTCCTGTTTCTTTCATTTTCTCTTCTCTCCCTCTTATTCGATCATCCTTTTCTTCACTCTCCAAATTTTCCGGTTGTTCCGGGAATGGCAAGCCGGGAAATTGAACCCCGGTAAACGCCGCCGCTTGCCTAAATTCTTACGCCCAAAAGTATACAATCACGCTTTCGTTCACAAAAAGCTTTCCATTTTTCAAAATCGCCTTTAATGTCTTCTATGGTTCTAATGTTTTCCCATTCGTTCCGTGCCTTAATGTAAGCAGCTTTTGCGTTGCTTTTCTTCTCTTGTAATTTATCCATAAAATCAACCATCCTTTCATTGTGTGCCCTCGTAACCTCCGGGGCGGGTGATTTTTAAAAATCAATTTCTGTATAAACACCTAATATTTGACGCCATTTGTTTTCCTTGTCACAGCCAAGGTTTAATTCTTCAAGACAAAAGATTGCATGTTCTCCATATCTTTCACGCAAGTCCTGGAAGCCGTTGTATACGGTTTCAAACTCTTCCAGATCATCAACTGAAATGATATAGTGCTTATTCTCCACATTGCGGATTATGTAATTATCTTCGATCTGTGAAGGACTGGAGAAAAGCCCTTCAACTACAAGTTTGCTTCTTCGGTCATCCTGTGTTTTTCTATCGATCATGTATACCAGCGCCCATTTCATAAATTTTGTATAATCCTTCATAGCTCTATGCTTCCCTCTCAATTTTCAGCTTATCAATTCTTCCAGCTTCCATTTCTTCTGAAATCGCCGCCAACTCATCCAGGATATCCCCTTCCCTTGGTGTCTCGAATGTATAATTGTCGTTGTACTCTTTTCCTTCAACTTTAATTCTATAGATCATGTTTTTGTCCTCCTGTAATTTGTTTCCCTGTTCTTTATGATTATATTATAGTCGATTTTGAATATATTGTCAATACTTTTATGTTCATTTTTGAATATTTTTTATTTTTACTTGAATATATTTTATCTCTATGTTATTATTTTCAAGAGGTGATAACATGAGTGCAAGTAAACAAATTAAACAGGCAATGTTAGAAAAAAACATCAAAGTTTCCGATCTAGCTGAAAAAATCGGCATGAAACCACAACCTTTAAGTACCAAGCTCTATCGTGATACCATGAGTTACTCAGATGTTGAGAAAATAGCAGATGCTCTTGGCTGTGATGTCAGGATCGTTGATCGGGAGACTGGAAAAACATTTTAATTTTCCAGACAACAAAAAAGGAAGATGCTCTTTTGTCATCTTCCTTTTACATTTATTGCTTATTCTATTTTTCTTTCTCTTTTCCTTATTTCCAGGACATCTGCAGCTCTCTTTTTTGCGCAACACAATCCGAAAGATACAAATTTATCAACGTCTGATATGGAATCCCGGAACTCTCCGACTGCGCTTTAAAATAATCGATCACATCCCCATCAAGATTTATTGTTACCTGTTTTTTAATCCTCTTTGAATACGGGTTTTTCCTCGGATTCAAATTCTTAATATCGTATTCTTCTCGCATTTCTACCACCCTTCCTGATATATCTTTTTCTCGCTCTTTGTTGCTTCTCTTGCAGAAATTAAACGAATAACATTATCATCATCACGATAACAATGACTTACAATGCATATTTTCGTTGATTTAATTGCGCCAATGATGAGAAATCTGTCTTCATAAAGCGAATGGTCTGGATCATCAAACAGGATAGCGTTTTCGTCTCCAAAGACTTCTACTGCTTCCTCGAAAGATAAGCCATGCTTTTTCTTATTAATTTTATTCTTATTTTCATCCCATTCAAATCTTATGTTTTTCATAATTATATTATAATTATTTTATAATTATTTGTCAAGCTAATTTTCAAAACTTGATAAATAATTTTCCCTTTCAAATTTTTGTTGCGACGTCGCAATTATTCTACTTTATTCGGCGCCATGAACCGATTATAAAGCTCTGTCAATGCTCCAGGCTCTTTACTGTTTCCGATCCCGTGCTCCTGGACATATTGTTTCATTTCAAGAATCGTTTCATGCGGGATCAAAAACTCATCTTCCGGCGTGTCGTTTTTCAAATTATCAAATGCCCTCTGCAGTGCGGCGTGATATTCCGGATTCGTCATCCAGATAGAATTTTCTTCTAATCCACCATGTTCATGATCTAATTTAAAATATTTTTCACTGATAAATCTGGTTTTTCCCTCTGGCTTTTCTACAACAGGCGTTGTGTCAACTACATACACCATGATCTGTTTCACATAAGTATTTCCTGTATGGTCAACTACAGTCAGATTTTCCGATGTGGCAAAATCATGCTGCAGGTTTGTAAACTCACCTGCCTGATAGTCCGGGATCGTAAAGGATGTGAAAACCTCCGGATCACTTGGAGCCGGGTTTGTTCCCGGTAAAATCGGGCTTCCATCCTCACGGTCGGTCGCTGTTGCATGGCTTAAAATCTCTTCTTCCGTGATAAATCCGCTCTGTGCCTGTTCTAAAGTGTAATACAGATCCTGCGCCTGAATCCACGGACAATCATCCCATACAGCATAAAGTGTGATCTCTCCACCATCTTCTGCTACAAGGTTCTGAACGATATCTCCGGCTTTCCACTTCGGGATAAAGGTATCTTTGCCATCTTCCAAAGCCCATCCCATAAAAATGGATGCATATACCTTTTTCTTTGGCTCCTCGGCTTTCTTATCTTCTTCAATTTTATCCAGCTCTTCGTCATTTGCATCGTCAGAATCATCTTCTGTTTCCGTAGCTTCTGCTTCGTCCATGTCATCTGGTGTGTCTGTTTCTACTATATCCGCGTCATTACCATCTTTTCCGGTATCCTCGTCCTCGATATCTGAATTTTCATCATCTTTGGTTTCAGTATCTTCAATTTCAGTTTCTTCCTCTTCATATCCTGCCATCATTGCTTTTGGAATTGCCCCGGAAATGACATCCTCTGTCACGTTTTGTCCATCCAGTGTATATTTCACATAGGCTGCTGTTCCGTCTGCATTCCATACATCCGGCAGCGTTACGTCTTCATCATACGTTGCTTCAATATCATCGATATGTCCAAAGCCACCGTTCGGATCAAAATGGATCGTATATTTGTTTGCCTCTGCATTGGCTGTCATCGTGACATTCCCGGCCGGCATTGTAAATACAAACTTCTTAGCATCTACGGTCTGCTCCCCACCGGATCCGCCTTTATAATTTCCTTTCCAGTTTAGCCAGTGATAGCCTTCTTTTACTGCCGCATCGATGGTAACGCTCTGTCCATAGCGGTACGATCCGCCTCCGGTCGTCTTTTCAATGCCGGTTCCGGCATTTAATGTTACATTATATAGATGTCTTTCATAATAATAATCAATGACCATCTTTCCATCTGCAGTTACCGCTTTCGTCTGTGTTTTCGGGCTGTCAAAACCGGTGTATGTCTTTACTGCAGGAGTAACCTTGCTTCCAATCTGTGCTTTTTTCGTCTCTGTTTCGGCAAGTTCATAGTTTTTATCGTCATGGGTTGATGCAATACCGTCTGCTTTCTGTTTCCAGTGATGAACGGTATAAACAGCTTCATCTAACACTCCAGTAAGCGTCAGAGTCATATTATAGGCAGGCATGCTTCTCTCATAGGCATAGGTCTTATCATTTACCAGGTCCGATGTTACCTTGCGGTCTGTGGATGCATTCGTTTTTTCATTAAGATCTGTCCATTTACTGAACTGATAGCTTGTATTAAAGGCTGGTATTGCAATAATTGCATCATTATATGGAATCTCAACAGAATCTGTATAGTAATCTCCAGATAACATATTCGGATCCTCAGCCACGACGCAAACTAAGTCATAGTGTCCAAACTGTGTGAAATATTTTTTTACTTCAATATGGTTTCCTGCAGTCTTATCCATCTTAATGGTAAGACGGTACAGCGGTGTTGCCTGAGAAATTACCGGCTCCGATTTCTTTTCAATTCCAGTGTTTGTTTTTTGCGACCGGAGCTTTCCAGCAACCTCGTGCTGATTTACTAAAACTTTCTTTCCTGAATTTTCTGTTACGGTACATGGAATTGAATATTTTACATAGCTGCCGTTCGCCTTATTATCATTTCCGGATAATGTCAACGTATGATTGGCTGCATTATATTGAACCTCTTTATCTGTTCCGTAAATATACTTTACTGCTTTCGGTTTAGTTACACCTTTATCATACACTGTAAAAGAAGCCTTACCCTTTACCGGTGTCAATGCATCATCCAATGTTACAACCAGTGTTCCATCATAATAACCCGTATTCGGCTGATCAGTGACTACATTGATATTTCCCGTTACAGTTGCAGATACAGTACTGTTTACCGTCGTTTTCTGATTTTCGGAAAGCTCATAATCTGCCACATCCACGGCAAGACCAACGACAAACAATGTTGACCAGGATGAATCGGATGCTTCTGCACGGAACTTATTTGTTGCAAATCCCGGATGATCCTTATTTGTCTGATTTACACTGAAATCCATTAACATACCACGGACAGAAGATAATTTAGAACTCAGCTGTGTGTTTCCATGATAGAAATAAGAATGTCCAATCAGTCCACTGTTTGAATATGCTAATAATCCTGTCTTATCTTTCTTTGTATCATATAAATCAAGTCCAAAAGACTTCTGTTCTGTCGCGTTGCTTTTTACAATTTCTGAATTGGTTCCAAGCAGTAATAATTCTCCGCTTACTTCGGAATCTTCATTTATATACTGATTTGTCTTACAGTCTCCAAGATCAAGGTTCATAGTTACCGGATTTCTTGTCCATTTACTGTTTTCCTGCTGATAATTAAAATGGGAACCGACTTTTAAAGAAACAGCCCTGACATTTGCTTTGCTGTTTTTCTCGATTACGATCAGCTGCCATGCTGCACTGCTCTCCCCCGAATGTGTACCCTTGCTTGTATTACTTTTTTCTGTTGATTCTACATAAGGGATATTTGCAACACCGTATTTACCATAACCATATTTCTGGACGGTTGCCGTTACATCTGTATACATACAGGAAAATGTATATTCTTTTGTTCCCAGATGTGGTTCACGCATATCAACTGCAGCATAGGAAGCATTTACTTTCTTTGTAAAAGCACCCTTGTCTGTTGAACCGGCAAAATAGATTGCCTTATTTGCAGCTTTTTTTACAAGATCCGTATTATTTTTTCCCTGTACGGATGTTTCCCAGACAAGATATGCTGCTTCTATTCTTGTAGCACCTGCTGTTTTTTTCAGACTTGCAATAGAACTGTTTACAATTTTGTCCTTACCAATGGTATCTACCGTTGCCTTAAAATCAGTATTCTTCACCATCTCATTATAATTATTATTTTCATAATAACCATAAAACCCGAAAAAGTTCGCATCTCCGGTATAATTGATGCTGTACTGACCGATCAGATCCGTCACGATCTGTGTTTCTTTATTGATATTTACATTTACATCCGCTTTTACAGTAAACGGCCGGAGTAAAAAAATGCTGCTGACCACAAGTGTGAACAGCAGCAGAATTTTACCTCCTTTATTCAATTTTCTTTTTTCTTTCATTGTTCTCCTTTCGTATTTCAAAATGAATTTTTGAACTAATCTCCATAACCCATGGTATACCAACAGGTCGTTTCTTTATCTGTCACTGTACATTTCCAGGAATATTTACAAAATCCATCGGCAGACTTCAATGTTAATGTTGCTGTGCCATAACCAACACCTGCAATTTCACCATTGTCATGCACTTTAATGATACTTTCATCACTGCTGGTAAGTGTAAAGTTTTTATCTGCAGCATTTAATGGTAATACATCTCTTGTCGACATAACTTGACGCCAATCATACCTGTTCTCTTCGAATCTGGTTTCCAGATCAGGATCCTGCTTTTTCAGATTCGTATACATATCAAACTGGAACGCTGTCACAAGTTTTCTAACTGTTACCGTGTAAGTTGCAGATACGCTCTTATCAGCCTTGGATGTTACCGTAATCACTGCGGTACCCGCTTTTTTCGGTGTGACTTTACCGGTGGAAGAAACAGATGCAACGCTCTTGTTGCTTGATTTATAAGTAACTTCCCTGCTCTTTAAACCGGTCATGCTTTTAATTTTGATCTGTGCGGTACCGTATTTCTTTTTATTTGAAATCAGCATCTTTGCACAGACTACATAATATTTACGTCCCATATCCGGCTCTGCAATATCCATTCTTGCAGAATCCGCAATGTCCTTTGCATCAAATACTGCATCCGGCATACCATCAACTACCTGTGGCATCTCATCAAAACTTTTTTCCGGTGCAAGTGTTACGCTTGTTTCATCAAGAACGATCTTTTTCTTTCCGGTTGGTGTATAGTTTGTGTTGATCGTGTCCGGATTCTTTACCGTCACTTTAAACTTTGCGACTGCCTTTTTATTTACCACGGATGTTACTGTGATCGTTGCCGTTCCGGCTTTCTTTGCAGTTACCTTTCCTTTGGATGAAACTGTTGCTACTTTTTTATTACTGGATGCAAACTTCACACCTTTTGCACTGATGCCTTTTAAAGATTTTACTTTGACCGTGGTTGTATTTCCGACTGCGATCGTTGCTTTCTTCTTCTCCAGCGTGATCTTGGTGTTCTGTTTCTTTTTGCTGACGGTGACTTTGATCGTTCCTTTTACTTTGGCATTGTAAATGGACGTTACCGTGATCTTACAGGTTCCTTTTTTCTTTGCAGTGATGACACCCTTATTTGTTACCGTCGCAACTGCATTGTTACTGGATTTAAATTTCAGCTCTTTTGACGGTTTGAAGTTTATCTTATCCCCATAAGCGTTTGTTCCGCTTGTCTGAATGTAATCCCCATTCTGCCACATGCCATCGATCGTGAACTTTACATATTCACCTGCATACAAGGTTACTTTGCTGCCAGCCTTGCCGTTGATCTTGAAATCGATCCGATTGGCTGCCTTTGCCGATACTTCCTCCGGCTGTGGTACTACGATGCTGCTGATGCACATGATAAGTGCAAGCATCAGTACGACTGCTTTTTTCCATCCTTTTTCTTTTCTCTTCATAACTACCTCCTGTTTTATCTTTTAACATTGTTCCATGTTGTTTTCCCTGATATTTCTATACTTATAGTATACACCTTTTTCTCTTAAATTCCAAGGCAGTGAGCAATAAAAATTGTCACTGCCGTAAATAAAAATACTTCCACAAATATAAATGTTCCCATCCCAATAATCAGGATATTTAACATCCTGTTTTTTCTTATCTTTTTCATCTTTTTCCTTAATTCCAGACTGCATAATAAGCTGCATCCTGTGTCATCGTCATATTCTGATCCAGAGCATTTCCCTCTGCATCTGCCCATCCTGTAAATGTTTTTCCTTCCTGTACCGGATTTTTTGGAACCGGAACTCCATCACCGTTCAGGACCTCATAGCATTTATAACAGTCCGTATCCGATAAATAATATCTTACCAGGCAGATCTCCGGCACTTCTTCCTGAAGTTTATTTACAACCGCTGTCCTGTCATATGACACGGTTCCCGGTTTTCCATTCGGATGCTTAAATTCTTCTGTCACAGAAACGGATAAAAGCTGCTTATCCGTATCTGCAGCATTTACTTTTAGCTGGATATCCGAATCTGAATCGATCGCATAAGCTAATGTTTCTAAAAAATCAGCTTCCAGCTGATTCTTATCTGTGACATTATACTTTTTTGTTAACAGATTTTCTGCCGTCTCTTCTACAGTGGACGGCAAATTACTTTTTAATTCCATGCTCCGGTTCATTCTTCCCGATACCGCCATGATCGTTAAAAAAATCACTCCGGCAATACAGGTTGTGACAATCGCCCTGATGATTAATTTCATTTGTGCCCCTTTCTACATGACCGGAACATGGATCACTACGGTTGTTTTCCGATTACCGGAATCCACTGCTTTTACCGTAAAAGAATACTTTCCGGCAGATGAAAACGTGATCGTTCCGGATGCCTGATCCATCTGGTCTGTCAGTTCGTTTCCATCTTTATCACAAAACTTTAAAAGTTTAACCGCAAGCTCCTGTCCGTTATAGTCATGTGCTTTTACATAATCTGCTACATTCACTGTTCCCGGTGCAAGACTACCACTTCCATGGTATTCAATCACCGGTGCATCTTTTGCGATTTCTGTCTGATACGCACCATAGTCTGCATAAGCATTGTAATCCGTCCCATCCGTATTCATATGCGCTGCTATGATTTTTACGATTCCACGGTTTCCATCCGAATCTGTTACTGCAGAAAATATAATCGTAAGGATGCATATCGTTACCGCAACAGTGACCAGCAGACCGCCGTGTTCTTTCATGATCTCTTTCATGTCATTCTCCTAACCACATAAACCGTTAAAAAATGTCTCTATCATCTGCTTAAAATATCCGGCATATACACCATATGCCATGGCAAGTGCTATGACGGACACCGCTCCGGTCTGTACGCTTCCTCCAAGTTCTTTTACAATCTCTTCCATTTCATACACCATCCTTAAAATGCTGTTGCAGCCATATATACGCTGATCATAAACGTGAGAACCGCCAACGCCGGAACCGACTCTAAGATCATTTCACCAATCTGTTCTATAAACTCTTCCATTACCGCGCGATCCCCCTTGTCATATGCGTTTTCTCAATGCCAAAAACCGGCATCTTATAATCATAAGACAGTATTACATCTGCTGATACTGTCTCCCCCTCTGCATTCGCAGAAGGCGTTACGGTCAGTGTATACCCTGCTGACTGCGCCTGCGAAATACAGCTGCTTATCACATCCCGGTTAAAATCACTGTTTTCAATTTCTGCTATCACATCCGCTTTGTATTCCTTTGCCGCTGCCGTCTGTGCTGATGCAGTTAATAATGCGGCTGCACCAAATACACAGAGCAGATAAAAGAAAAGCGTTGTAAATGCACTGATTATATTTTTCATCTACATCCCTCCCGCTTCTGACAGCATTTCAAATAAAAACATCATGCCAACGACCAGATCTCCCAGCAACTTGATGGATGCACCAAAAACCGGATACGAATATAACATCTTAACCTGGAAAGCCGAACTTTTATTCCGGCGTTCTGCAGCACGGTTTCTTATTTCCTGGACCTGTACTAAAAGGTTCTGGATCTGCACCTTTGCATCTCCGGTACCGGATTCTGAAATCGCATACAGCATTTTCATGCAGCTGGTTGTTTCCGGGATATCGAAATTTTTACAGAAATCTGTGTAGGAACTCAATGCTTTCGGCTGCTCTTTCAAACGCTGCAGTAATGCATTTATTTCCGGAACCAGGATCTTTGGTGCGCCATCTAATGATTTTGCGATTGAAACCTGCACATTGCTGTGCTGCATTAATAATGCCATCTGCATCAGCCACTCCGGGAATGCCGCATAAAGTTCTTCAGATACTACACGTCTTGCAATATTCCTGCCAAATCTATGCTGCTGTGACATGGCTTTTTCATAGCAGCGCAGCACATATTCTTCGTCCCTGCCGCTTTCTTCTTTTAACCAGTTCCTGGTCAATGTCTTTTCTGATCTTGCATATACATAGATCATCCATAAAAGAAGTCCAAAAGATGTGACCTGTACCAGACCTGTTGTAAGCACATTGTAAGGGGCTTCCATGTTAAGGATACCCGGAAGTGCATTTAACATATATAAAGTTCCGGCACATAAGGCTGTAGCCACAACAATGGATACCACATTGTTTGTATGTGCTTTTTTCTTTTCTCCCTGAAGCAGGTAACCTCTGCGTTTCCATAATTCCACATCATTTAATAGCAGGGAAATGGAATCATCCGCCTCTCCACCATATTCCTCTGCACTGATCAAAAGTTCATGCAGTGTTTTTATCTTGCGGCACTCGTATTCTTTTTCCACGATGTCTAAGGATTCCCTTAAAACACTTTTTTCACTGTAGGAATGTCCCGCTTCAAGATGTCCGATTGATTCATCCATAATATCCCGCATATGTCCCGGTTCAAATGTCTCTCTTGCCTCTTTTAAGGCAGATAATACTTTTCCTGTTTTTTGGAACGCATATAACATCTGCTCCACGTAAGTGGCAGCATCTGCAAAACGTTTCTGTTCATACATTTTTTTATAAGTGTCAAGGATAAATGCCGGAAGTGCCAAAAACATGGCGATCAGCACAATGACAAGCAGTTTCCATTTCAGTTGAAACAGTAAGCCGATCACTCCCATTCCGGCAATACATGCACCAATGACAAATAAATGCGTTTTCCAGGAAAAATGATATCCGTATGTATAAACCTCTTTTGCAAGGTTTCCCGGATTTAAAAGCAACAGATTTTTCGCCACACGGTTTTCTTTTTTGATCTGCTTTCTCTCTTTTTTCTCTTTTATCCGTGTCTTTTTCAATCCTGCCACTATCTGCCCTCCTTCCGGTATCTGTAAAAACTTTCACAAAAGAACGGTTCTTGTATTCCAGCACGTTCTAATTTCAAAAGAATATCTTTCGGTATCTCCTCTGAAACAAGTTCCCCATCCTCTACCAGCATATAAATTCTGTTTTCATGATCTTCCCTGGCATAAAAACAAAGCTGATCTAAATATCTTTTGATCTCTCCATCCTGTGTATTTTCTTTCCGGATCAGAAGTCCAAGATTTACATAACGGTAAATCCTGTTTTCCATACGTCTCGCATCATTTACATTATTCATCATGCTCTGGATACGGTCTGGCAGCTTCCTCACATCATCCAGATGGATCGTTGTAAATCCATTGACACCAGTACTCCACTGTTCCAACAGTGATGTCACTTCCGTTGACCTTGCCTCTGACAAAACCAGATAAGCCGGATTCTGTCTTAAACACGCTTTGATCGCATCCGTATAGGAAAAATTATCCTTTATACGAAGCTCTACGGCATCCGCTCCGGCATTAATTTCCGGATAATGGATCTCTAAGGAATCCTCAATCGTGATCACACGGCTTTCTTTCGGAATAAACTGCATAAAAAACTTTGCTGTTTCCGTTTTTCCAGCTCCAGGTTCCCCACCAAACACAAAGTTCATACCCGCTTTCACACAATTTAAAAGCAGGTGCAGCACCTTTTCTTCACAGAAATCACTTTTTAACATTCCATCAATCGTGTTTCTTACCAGACAGGGTGATCTGCGGATACAGACGCTTGTCCCGGTTGCCGCCACAGAATCATGGATGATACTGATACGAAGTTCTTTTGTGTCTGCCTCTAATACCTTATTTGCATTGTTAAACTGTGCATCCACACAATTTGCAATGTTATGTGTAAAGGTATCTAAAAAGTTTTCTGTAACCTGTTCTTCCGCTTCTTTTGCTCTGTATTTACCCTTTTTGAGATCCGTGATCCACAGGGCAGAACCGTTATAATCCACATCCGTAACATCCGGCTGCATTAAAAAATCCCAGAACACACCAAACTGTTCCGGGCTTGGTTCAAACATTTCACTCAAATTTAATTTTCCCTCCTTTTAAAAGGTACAGGCAGCATGTAAATGTCAAAGACCAACCGGACATTTGCAGCCGCCTGTTTTTACTCCAGCCACTTTACTTATCAGCCTAATGCATTCATTTTGGTAAAGAAATTCGTGAATGCTGTTTTGAACTGCTCCAAAGCAATTCCGCCTTCCGTTGGATTGCAAATGAACAAGATCAATACTGTAATTGCAATAATCACTGCACCTCTTTTTACTGCACCACCATACTCTTTCATAAACTCTTCCATGGGAATCTTCCTCCTTTCATCGTTACTCGATTCTCCTGCAGGTGAAATCTGTATGGGATTAATCAATCCCTTATAAACACAGGAAATGTGTTATCAGATCCTTGCTTTTTCTAAAGTGTTATATACCGATTCATAGCGGCACATGACAAGGAAAGGAATTGTCTCTTTCAGACTGCAATATACGGAAAAATTTTCTCTTGCTTCCTGAAATGCACAATCCATTTTGTACTGTGGCAGATTTTCTTTCTCTGCATTCTTTCGCCAGGCATTGTACTTCTCCTGGAGAGATCCGTTTTGTTCTTCAAATATTTTTAGATCATCCATTATATTTACTTCTGCCACCCCTCTTTGCATTTTTCATAAAAAGCATAATCTCAAATGGTATTCTATTTTTTAAGGTCATCACCTCACAATTATTTTATAAACCTCACCAGTCTGATATATGCTATATTTCCTGTCTTCTTCAACCTCCAAATCACAGTTAGTATGAAAATCGCAATCTGCATTTGAGCAAGCTATAAATCCACATTCCATAGGACATGCACTTTCGTTACGTTGTGGTCTAGCTGATAATTTACCATTTTTCAAAATTTTGTATATTTTTGAAAATTGATATAAAGAATGGTATTCCAGTTTTGAACCACATACAGGACATTTATTTAATATATCTTCAATCCAACATCCTCCTGTAAACGTCAATTTATTTGATCGAAATTGCATCTTTTTTCATCCTCCGCTGCATAATACATATCTTCATCGTTCTTATTTGCGCATTCAGCGCGATAGCATATATCGCAATTTGCAGACTGGCATTCATAACAACCATCACATTGACATCCCAAGCAATTCATAGTCCTGAAATTCTTAATATTTTTCATGCATACACCTCTTTCAAATCTCCGCCTAATATATAATTTTCCTGTGCTTATAAGGGACAAATTTGCGTCCCTTATTTTTAGCAGCGTTCTATAACCGCACACTGCCAAGAGCCTGTCAGCCCCATCACGGTCTTCTCCTCTTTCTTTCGTGACTGTTACGTTTTATCCCCGTCAATGGGGCTTTCTGAAAGTCCTGCGTTTCATACTTCCACCCGCACAAGTCCATTTAGTTATCAAGGTTCAACAAAGATCAATAAAGGGAAACATCTGTTCAGATTGAACTTTTCTTAGAAATGCCGTAGAATAAATTCGTTAGTTTTTTTGCGGCATTTCTTATGAAATGTTTCCCGGAAGCCTTGTGATTGCCGTCACAGGGCTTCTTTTTTCTGACTCCCGTTTCCAGGAGCCGATTGTCTGCATTGCTTTGATGCTACGGTCGTGGAGCTGCCGTGCAGACAGGTTGTTATTTCTTGTTCATGTTTTTTAAATGCTCCTTTAACACTGTCATATTTGTTTTACAATCTGCAAAATGACGATATCCAGAATCAAGAAGATAATATTCTTCTGTTTCACTTTCTTCTTTCGTCCATTCTATATAGTACGGATAATTCTTTACCACGATTGCATAGCCATCCGGCAGATCATAGCGATAAAACGTTTCTTCTGTGTACTCATTTCTACACCAAATGTTCCAGGACTTATAACTGTTTATAAAGTCTTCTCTCTGTGTCATGTTCTTCATAATCGGAAGTTCCAGCTGCGTTATAACAGGTTCTTTATCCTCTATCCATCCGCATCTTCCATTACAGTCTTCCTTACAGTCAGCACAGCATTCTACTGTTTCATTACAGCCACAGCACGCACAGGTTCCATTTGGATTTTTGCCTGTAATACAGCCTCTTTCATACGGCGGTACCTTTTTCTCCGGCGTTGGTTGCGACGTCGCAACAGACTTTTTCTTTTTCGATGTCTGCTCTTTTAACGACTTTTTATAATTTCTGATCTGCGATACTGTCATATCAGAAGTAACTCTGCGGCGTTCCTGTTCCTTTAACGGAAGCATTTCTACTAACTGGGAGTAGGAATATTTTTCATATCTGTCATCGATCCACATCTTTCTGGAATCCGCATCATCTTTTGAACAAAATTCATTCCATACCGAGATCACACGCGATACTGCAGATTTATCCATATGAAAGTTCTTTTCAATACACTCATAGAAATTGTCGTATCCTAATTCTTCATGGTATCCGCACAGCTCCATCTCATGAAGATGAAACCCTAAACTTATGTATCTTTTTTTGACATCCGCTATGTCCTGTTTCACATAGTTAAATGAAGCAACTGCAAGTTCATTTACTTCATCCCCGCAATAATCAGCGCCAAATACAATGTCTGTTGTTAAATCCATATCATCACCGCCCATAATTCGTATTCATCCCATGTCTACAAAAACACATACAATGTAAACAATATCATATCAGCAATAATTGCTGCTCCTATCGCCACGCGCCCATCTTTACTAATCCACCCAGCAATAATTCCAAGAACAAAATTAACAATTATTACTATGATCATAATCATTAAAACACTCATATCATCACCGCCCACAGCTTATATCCATCCCATATCTACAGATACATACCATCCAACCAATACCAAATTAAAAATATTTTGTACTACTCTCGATACCGTATCTCCATCTTCAATAACATCACTTTCTTCTAAACAAAAACATATAATCCCGATAACAAAATCAGCAGCTATTGCTATTACTACAACATCTAAAATACTCATTTCATCGCCCCTTTCCAACAGCCATGTGATCACAGCTACAGTTACCACATCGCAATAACCAGCTTTCTTCCTACCACCAGCCTATGTTCCAGGATCTTGCAAATTCGACTGCCTCAACTTCTTCTTTTGGGATCGTGTATACTTTACCCTGATACCTAAATCTGTAATATTCTCTATGTTTTTCTATACACCTTGCAGTAAAAAATGCCGATATACTTTTATATAATGCATCTGAATAAAAAAACAGTTCGATATCTTTACAGCTTTGTAATTTAAACATTATCCGGTATTTGTATTTCTGTCCTGCATTTTGCTCTGACAAAAGATACATAGGCGTTACATCTAACTGAAAGCGTGCCATTATTACAATTATAATGGTTACAACTACCACACATATAATACTATTTTCCATATAAAGGAGGTCCTCCCATGCCTAATAAAATTCTTGCCTTAGATAAACTTATTTCAAAATATACATCCTACATTACTATCTTTTTGTTCGTAATCACCTTCCTTACATACTTCCCTTTATTCAATCTAAACTCTTTTCTCATTCCCCTTAATTTATCCAGCTATAATTTTGCCAAATGGCTTGTCGCAAATGAAAATAATATTTTCATATTCTTTCTTTTGTCTTGCGCCATTGAAACAACCATACTACTGCTCGAAATGATAGCTATTCGCTTTAATTCTTCATACATTTCACTTATGCGTAAAATTTTTACCAGCATTGTTACATTCAATATATGGTTTCTTCTCTCTTTGCAAACAGCAAGCAATTTAGGAATTATGGAAATCAGCATATCTTACATACTTAATTTTATTTTCCAGTTTCCAAACACTTTTCTAGCTGCTTATATTTTTATAACTTTTATGCTTAATATATGGCTCAGCTTAAATCTTCTTTCCGGTTTCTTTGTTTCTCCAAAATAGCATATCGTAAATATTATTGTCTCCTCTCCGACAGCCACGTGATCACAGCCGCTGTCACCACATCCTCCGGTTCCCATGAATCGGATATCTCACGTTCTGTTCCCTGGAGCTGTCCACGTTCCCATCCGGATAATTGTTTTGCAGCATTTTGAAGTTCTTCATAAATAGGTTCCGGAATGGAGATTGTAATCTCACGTTTGTTGTCCCGATCCATGTTGTCACCTGCTTTCTAATATCATTGACACTTACTCAACCTTTTTCTTCTCTTTGACTGCGTCTTTCTTTTTAAATAAATACGCATATTCACCATTTTTCCCATCCCGAAACATCCTTGCCACATCCTCTGTACTCTTTCCAAATAAAGCCCAAATCAGTTGATCGGAAGTTACAGGATTCTCTTCATCAAAGACAATGTTGTTCATAAATTTACCTCACAAATTTTCCACGGGTACACGTTCCAGATTTGCATCATTTAACTCATCGCTTTCTGCTTTTTGACTTGCAAGAAGCAAATTTGCACCAGCAAGGATTAATTCTCTCTTAGATCCATGTAATTGAGAATATATTCTCGATAATTCTAATATTTCAGTATCTGAAACTTCTTTTAACTTCATTTTTATCCCTCCTTCATTAACTTAGTTAAATATTATAACAACCTAGTTTATTTGTCAATATTTTTTTGTTAACTCAGTTAATTAGTAAATTGACTTCATTTATTTTACATGTTACAATAAAAAAGGAGGTGAATATATTGCAAGACATAGAAATTGGAAAGCGAATCAAAAAAATAATAGATATAAAAAATATTAAAAACGTTGATTTCGCTAATAAACTTAATATAACTCAAGCATACGTTTCCAAATTAATTAATAAAGGTGGTATTCCTAGCGATCGCCTGATCAAAGATATATGTAAAACGTTCGCTGTCAATGAAAGCTGGTTACGCACCGGAGAAGGTGGGGATGAAAATATGTTTTTAAAGCCACAAAAAAACGAGCTTGTTTCCAGAGCAGCCGCTTTACTTGGAGAAAAGGATCCTGTCTTTGAAGCCTTTGTTGAAACATACAGCAGCCTAACTCCAGCAAATCGAAAAGTCCTTTTAGACTTTAGCTTAAAACTTCTAAATGCTTTAAACGATGCAACAAATGAATAATCCTTACAACAAAAAAATGTGGAGATGATCAAATCAAAGTTCGATCATTTCCACATTTTCCTATTTTGCTTCTTTTGTTTTATCTGGGTAAGCCTCTGCAAATGAATACACTGCAATAATATAGTCTATGTCATAACTGTTTTGCACTAACAAAAATATAAGTTCCTTATACTCCTCCATCGTCATATACATTCCCCCATTTTTCATTTGTAAATCACTACATTTTAAATTACCTACTCCTGACGATTTCATTCTACTACTACATCATACAATTTAAAATACTATCCATAACGATTTCCACATATGTGGACAGAAACTTCATTTATAATCTGATTCATATAAATCGGAGATTCGAACATCCAGTGCTTTGGCAATTTTTTCCATCTGAAGTATCGTCGGATAGCGAATTTCATTTTCATAATTACTTAGCGCTGCACGGCTAATTCCGCACCTTTGCGCCAATTCCGATAATGTAATTTCTTTCTCTGTTCTAACATTCCATATCTTAATAAGCATAGCTAAATTATACAGTAGATATTGCCAGTATTTTACTGGTAATTTCTTCCATTTTCTTATTACTTTATTGTTTTTATCAAATGACAACTACAATTTGTTTATTCTGCCATATTGTACGTTTCGCAAACATATGCTAGAATCTTTCCCATCAAATACTACAAAGGAGATTCGATTATGCAATTTTTAAACGTAGCTGCTTACGCAAGATACTCAACCGAAAACCAGGATGAAAATTCTATTGAAACACAGTTTGACAATATCGCCCAGTACTGTCAGGCGCATCAGTATAATATCGTCGCTCATTACTTCGATAAAGCAAAATCCGGCACTAATATCGAACGTGCCGATTTTCAGGAAATGATCTCTGCTGCAAGAGCAGGAAAATTCTCTGCTATTGTCATCTATGATATTACCCGTGGATCCAGAGACGTTGCAGACTGGTTTACTTTTCGAAAACAAATGATGCAGGCAGGCGTTCAGATCATATCCACACACGACAATATCGGCGACCTCCTTAACCCTAACGACTTTCTGACAGAATTAATTGGTGTCGGAATCGGGCAGCATCATGTCCTGACCTCACGTTTAAAATCTATTGATGGAACAACCATGAAAGCACATGAAGCAATATTCTTAGGCGGATGCCCGCCACTTGGTTACGATGTTAAAGACGGAAAATATATCATCAATGAATCAGAAGCCAATATTGTCCGCAAAATCTTCTCCATGTATGCTTCCGGAGAATCTTACAGCGACATTATTGACAGCTTAGGCGGAGCTATTGGCAAGAAAGGTCGTCCTATCGGCAAAAATTCTTTAAGCTCCATTCTTCGTAACGACAGATACATAGGAATTTACACCTGGAACCGACGCAAAATAAAAATAATGGGAAAATGGGCAGGCGGCGTGCCTAATGAACGAATCGTCCAGATCAAAGACGCTATACCACGTATTATCGATCAGCCGACCTGGGACAGAGTCCAAATCAGATTAAAAAGCAAAACAAATTCTTCTTCCAAAGCAGCACGTTCTTATCTTCTGACCGGAAAAATAGTATGTACAGAATGCGGTTCACGTTACTGCGGCAGAACATCTGTGAACCAAAGAGGTTATCAAAACCCTTACTATGTCTGCGGAAACAAAACGAGAACCAGACAATGCCATTCCAAAAATATAAAATGTGAAGATCTTGATAATTTCTGCCGAAATGCAGTCAGGGAATATATCCTGAATTATGATTTATCCGAAACAGCTCAACGTGTCGTAACTACATATAATGCAACAGTTTCACAGTATACCAATGAAAAGAAAGAACTGGCAGAAATCTCCCGCAAAATTAAAAACGGTACAGATGCAATTTTAAACGGTTTCTCCAGTGAGGAACTTTTTCAACAGATGGGAAAATTACAGATGCGTCAAAAAGAATTAGAAAAGATCATTGCAGATGATGCTGCAGATGAACTCGATCTTGATCTGGTAACGAAATTATTAAAGAATATGCTAGAAGATGTTTCAACTAACATCGATGAAGTAGTAAAACAATTTGTAACAAAAATCTACGCCCATCCGAACGGCGATTGTACCGTACATCTGGGCGTAGCACATTTTACTAGTAGCGGAAGGGAGATTCGAACTCTCGACACTACGGGTATGAACCGTATGCTCTAGCCAACTGAGCTATTCCGCCATATTAAATTGTCATCAGAAGTTCTGATGTAATGGGACCTATAGGGCTCGAACCTATGACCCTCTGCTTGTAAGGCAGATGCTCTCCCAGCTGAGCTAAGATCCCGTCCGTGTCGGTCGCTTTCCGCAACCGACTTCTAAAGTATACTATTTCAAAATAAAAATGTCAACACTTTTTTTCATATTTTTTCAAAAAATTTCAAAAAAACATTCTTTAACAACAAAACAACCAGATTATGCCAGTAACCGTTCCACCAGTTTCACACATTCCGCTGCATCTTTGGAATATCCATCCGCTCCGATCTCATCTGAAAAGCTCTCTGTGATCGCCGCTCCTCCGATCACGATCTTCGCCGTGCATCCTTTCTCTTTTGCAAGTTCCACAACATCTTTCATCCGCATCATCGTGGTCGTCATCAGTGCAGAAAGGCCTATTACCTTTGCGCGCTCTTTCATTGCAGTATCCACGATCACATCTGCCGGAACATCCTTGCCAAGGTCGATCACATGATACCCGTAATTTTTCAGCATCAGAACCACCAGATTCTTGCCGATATCATGAATATCCCCCTCAACAGTTGCTACAACGATCGTTGCCATTGCCTCAGTATTGCTGCGCTCTAACATCGGCTCTAAATATTCGATTGCAAGTTTCATCGTATTGGCGGAAGAAATAAGCTGTGGCAGAAAATATTTCTTTTTATCAAATAGTTCTCCCACTTCATTGATCGCAGCGATCAGATGTTCATTGATAATTTCATCCGGTTTTGCACCGTCATCTAACATCTTTTTTACTTCATCTAACACATGCTCTTTATTTCCCTTTAAAACTGCCTGAAATACGCCGCTTCCTGCACTCTCCTTTTTGGTCTCACCACTCGCAGATGCATCTGTCGGAGTCTTTTGAACCATCACCCGTTCCATGCCGGCATATTTTTCTGATAAAAAGTTCATCCTTTCAATATAACGGATATCACTTTCCTTCTTATTTAAAAGCATATCAGATGCAAACGCAGCATTCATCAGAAGTTCCTGAGACGGATTTGCGATCGCCATCGTAAGTCCGTTTGCGATCGCCATCGTAAGAAATGCCGTATTGACATAAGTACGCTCAGGCAGTCCAAATGAAATATTGGAAAGTCCACACGCCGTTGGAAGTTCCAGTTCATTTTTGCAATAAGAAAAAGTCTCAAAACATTCTAATGCGGCATTTGGATTTGCCCCGATCGTGGCAACCAGTCCGTCCACAATGATATCTTCTTTTGCCATACCAATTCTGACTGCCTCATCCATGATCGTGCGGATAATTCCATGTTTCTCTGCAGAATCTTTCGGCAGCCCCTCATCTGAGAGAGGAAGCAGGATAAACATTGCACCATATTTCTTTGCAATTGGAAGGAGTTTTTCAAACTTTTCTTTTTCCAGTGATATTGAGTTGATAAGTGCACGTCCCGGATAAATACGAAGTGCAGCCTCAATAATATCTACGTGGCTGGAATCAATACAAAGCGGGCAGTCCACCGTTGAAGTTACCTCATATATGGTACGCAGCATCATTTCTTTCTCATCAATACCATTCATACCCATATTGATATCAAGGATCGACGCTCCGTTTTCTTCCTGCTCTAATGCCATCGTGCGGACAAGATTTAAAGAACCTTCTTTTAACTCAGCCTGCAGCTTTTTCTTTCCGGTCGGGTTAATGCGCTCTCCAATGACCATAAAACGTCCATCGAGTGTGATCTCCACTGATTTGCGTTCTGAAGTCAGCATTCTTCTCTTTGTCTGAAGCGGTGCTTTGACCGGAATATCCTTTACTGCCTGCTTTAAAGCACGGATATGTTCCGGTGTTGTTCCACAGCATCCTCCAATGATGGCTGCTCCCTCTTCGACTAACTTTTTCCCGACTTCGGCAAATTCTTCCGGTTCTACATTAAAAACGGTCTGACCATCGATCAACTCCGGCATGCCGGCATTCGGTTTCGCAAGAAGCGGTATCGTTGCGTACTCTGCCATTTTTGCGATCGGTTCTAACATAGCCTCCGGTCCGGTTGAACAGTTCATCCCGACCGCATCCGCACCAAGACTCTGCATCACAACAACCGCTGTAACCGGATCAGTTCCGTAGAGTGTTCTTCCGTCTTCATTGTAGGTCAGTGAAACCATAATCGGCAGATCACACACTTCCCGGATCGCAAGTACCGCCGCACGGCATTCCTGCAGGCTCATCATCGTCTCAACTACAAAAAGGTCAGCCCCTGCATCTGCGATGATCTTTGCCTGTTCTTTATAAACATTCACCAGGTCTTCAAACATCAGATCTCCTAACGGGTAAAGCTGTTCTCCTGTCATGGTAAGATCTCCGGCAACCAGCGCATCCGTACCTTTTGCAGCTTCTTTTGACAATGCGACCAGCTTACGGTTCATCTCCTCTAAATGATCTTCTAAACCGTATTCTTTTAACTTGATCCTGCTCGCGGTAAAAGTCGGAGCAAATAAAATATCTGTTCCTGCCTCCACATACTGTTTCTGCAGATTAACCAGTACTTCTGAATTTTCCAGAATCCACTGCTCCGGACATACTCCGACCGGCATTCCTGCTTTCTGTAAATTCGTTCCTGTCGCACCATCAAGCAGTACCGGACCATTTTTTACCAGCTCTCTAAACGCTTCTCTTGTCATCTCTGCCAGTTCCTTTCTTTTCCATGTCATTTGTACTTCTGTGATCTGCCGTCTATTCATCGGATCACTTCAGCAGTTCTCTGTTGTTTATACTTTTCTAAAGGATGGTACCACCCCCGGCAACATATTCTCCATCATACAATACAACTGCCTGACCCGGAGTTACCGCACGCACCGGCTCTAAAAATTCACAGTGTATCGTATCCTCCCCTGTTCTTGTTACCTTGCACATACTTCCACTGTGGGAATAACGTATTTTGGCTTTTAAAAGCATCTCATCTTTAATATCCGGAATTGACATAAAATTAATATGATCCGCATCCAGTTCATAGGTAAACACATCTTTATTCTCGCCAAGTACAACTTCATTTGTCTCCGGACGTATCTCTGTGACAAAAACCGGATGCCCAAATGCGATTCCGAGTCCTTTTCTCTGTCCGATCGTGTAATGTGTGATTCCTTTATGTTTTCCAACCACAGTTCCGTCTGTCAGGACAAAATTTCCCGGAGGCGGTACCTGACCTTTGCATTCCCTGTCAATAAAACCGGCATAGTCGTTGTCAGAGACAAAGCAGATTTCCTGGCTGTCTTTTTTATGTGCAACCATAAGACCGATATTCTCGGCGATCTTACGGATCTCATCTTTATGATAGGCACCAACCGGCATCAGTGTATGTGATAGCTGCTCCTGCGTCAGATTATAAAGTGCGTAGGTCTGATCTTTTGCTGCCGTTACAGAATTTTTGATCGCATATCTTCCATTAGAAAGCTGTTCAATTCTCGCATAATGTCCGGTTGCAATGTAATCTGCACCAATTGCAAGACTCCTGTTTAACAGTGCTTCCCATTTTACATAACGGTTGCAGGCAATACACGGATTCGGCGTTCTGCCCTTTAAATATTCCGCGGTAAAATAATCCATAACATTTTTCTTAAATTCCTGTTTAAAATTCATGACATAATACGGGATTCCCAGACGGTCTGCCACTCTTCTCGCATCATCTACCGCAGAAAGGCCACAGCATCCGCCACTCTCCTCCTGCACAAATTCATCCTCATCCTGCCAGATCTGCATGGTCACACCAATGACGTCATATCCCTGTTCTTTTAAAAGGTATGCTGCCACGGAGGAATCCACACCACCGGACATGCCGACTACTACTTTCTTTGCTGCCATTTTATTCTCCATTTCATCTATCTCAAATTTTACATATAATCCTTATTCCTGCACACTACCTATTATTTGACCATACATCGCACCATTGTGCAATATTTTTTTCCGGCACGCTTATTATTTTTTTGCAAAATTTATGAGAAACCCAATCTGAGTTTCTCATAAATAGCCGTTTCTGCACAGACCAGCTTTCTTTCCGTCCATGCCAAACCAATATAATCATTACCGTCTGCTTTTCACATTTTATAACAGTAATGTAATTTCATCATCCCATTCTACGATCAGATCTTAGAATTATAAAGCTCACCTGTTCTGTAATTATAAGTATAAGAACCTGATTTCTGATAAGTATTCGCCTTTGCTGCCTCACTCTTTGCATAAGATTCTGCACGTGATGCCTGACGTTTTACTTCTGTCCCGTAATAACTGTTGTCTGCAAACATTGTCTTAACTTTGCCCATATCAGCTTTCTTAAACTTCTCTTCATCGATCGTAAGTTTATTATCTGCTCCAATGGAAATACCGATATCGGAAAGTGACCTGCGATTTGCCTCTGTCACACTCACCATGCTTGCACCAGCTCTTAAAATACTTTTTGTATTCGAATCGCCGACTTCATCAAGCAGGCTGTTATAGCTGTCGGTAAAGTCTTTCACAGCTTTATAAATCGCATCCGTATCATATCCGGTTGTCTTATTTCCATCCTTATCTGTCTTTGTCACTTCTTTAAATAAGGATTTATCTCCCGTCTCCTGAAGTGCTGCAACGGATTTTTCCACATTCTTCGCATCACTCTCGATTGCTGCAAGTGTCTTAGTGTCATCTTTGGATGTTGATGTTGAAGAAGATGTTGTATCACCAGAGCCGCTGACCTGCCCGCCTTTTCCATAGTAGGCATCTAACAGTTTAAAATAGCTGCCGGATTTGATTGTTGCCCAGTCACTGTAATTAATTCCAAGTATATCACTTCCTGACATACTGCTGGAAAATAATGAATTCTTAGATGACGTGGTATTTAATCCGGAGAACAAAACTCCCATTGAATATGAATTATAACCGGAAATCGTTGCCATATATCTCACTCCTTTGAAATAATACAATAGATTACCAAAAACTTCCCTGTTGTTTCTTATATCGTCATTTTAGGCTGTTTTCTTTACATTTTCAAGTATTTTACACATTCAAAATAACCATTTCGTGCGTATGGGTAACCTCACCAATTTTTTTGTATTTTTTCCTGTTTTTTTGTTTTAAATTACTAAAAAAATTGTTAATTTATTATTCATACTTTGTTCATATATGATTGATATACTAAATATAGTTAAAAAATACTTAGACAACTTGTTATAATATACTTGATAAATTTTTTTCATAATAGCCCGGGCGCCAAAAGGTGTCTGGGCACTCCTCATTTATAGAGAAAATAACCAGAATGTACGCTATACGGACATTCTGGTTATTTAAAAATCGATGTACCAGACATCGAATCAGATATTCTCAATCTGCCAGTCGATCGGCGTGATCCCATTTGCTTTTAAGAAATCATTTGCCTGGCTGAAATGTCTGCATCCAAAGAATCCTCTGTATGCTGAAAGCGGACTCGGATGCGGTGCCTTTAAGATCAGATGCTTCGGATTTGTGAGCATCGGGATCTTGCTCTGTGCGGGTCTGCCCCACAGCATATATACGATCGGACGATCCTGGGCATTGACAGCCTGAATGATCGCATCGGTAAACTGCTCCCATCCTCTTCCCTGATGGGAATTAGCCTGATGCGCGCGAACCGTCAGCACCGTATTCAAAAGAAGCACTCCCTGATCCGCCCATTTTTTTAAATATCCGTTGTTCGGTATATAACAGCCTAAATCATCCTGCAGTTCTTTATAAATATTCTGCAATGATGGTGGAATCTCCTTCTGTGATGGCAGTACTGAAAAACTCAGACCATGTGCCTGATTCTCATTGTGATACGGATCCTGTCCTAAGATCAATACTTTTACTTCACTAAGCGGTGTAAAATGCATCGCATTGAAGATATCATCTGCCGGCGGATAAATGACCGCCCTGCTGTATTCTTCTTTTACAAATTGAAATAATTCCCTGTAATATGGCTTTTTAAACTCTCCCTGAATTGCCGGAAGCCAGTCATTTGTGATCATTGCCATGATAAATTCTCTTTTCTTTATTTTTATCTTCTTACAGAAACACCACGCTCTGCCAGATAATCTTTCAGATCGCGGATTTCAAGTTCTTTATAATGGAATAAAGACGCTGCAAGTGCTGCATCTGCTTTTCCTTCCGTCAATGCATCATAAAAATGTTCTTTCGTACCCGCTCCACCGGAAGCAATTACAGGAATGGATACATTTTCCGCAATGGTGCGCGTCAGTTCAAGATCATAACCTGCCTTTGTTCCATCACAATCCATGCTCGTCAGAAGAATTTCCCCCGCACCGAGTCTGTCTGCTTTCATTGCCCACTCTACTGCATCAATGCCAACATCGATACGTCCGCCATTTTTATAGATATTCCATCCCGAACCATCAGCTCTTTTTCTGGCATCGATCGCCACAACCACACACTGACTGCCAAACTTATCTGCAGCCTCACTGATAAGTTCCGGGCGGTTGATCGCAGATGAATTGATGGATATCTTATCGGCTCCCTCGCGGAGCAAGGCTTTAAAATCATCCACAGTACGGATACCCCCGCCGACAGTAAATGGTATAAATACCTTTTCTGCCACCTTGCGCACCATATCCACAACTGTCTCCCTTGCATCTGAAGTTGCAGTAATATCAAGAAATACCAGTTCATCTGCGCCTGCTTTATCATAAGCTGCTGCTATCTCCACCGGATCTCCGGCATCTCTTAAATTTACGAAATTAACACCCTTTACCACACGTCCGTTATTCACATCCAGACACGGAATAATTCGCTTTGTAAACATTTTTATCCTCCCGTCTTAAATCCCGGCAAAATTTTCTAGTATCTTAAGTCCGACTGTACTGCTTTTTTCCGGGTGGAACTGACATGCAAAGATATTGTCCTGTTCCACAGAAGCGTGAATATGTGTGCCATATTCCGTAGTTGCCTTTACGATCATATCATCCTTTGCTTTCAGATAATAAGAATGAACAAAATAAACATACGGATGTTCCGGCAGCCCTGCAAATAATCTTCCATTATTCTGAAAATCCAGTGAATTCCATCCGATATGCGGTATTTTTAATCCTTCTGTATCCGGTATCCGTAAGATCTGTCCGTCTAACAAATGCAGACCTTCCACTCCGCTGCTTTCCTCACTGCCTTCAAATAAAAGCTGCAGTCCAAGACAGATTCCAAGAAATGGCTTTTTCTCTTCTGCCACTTCACGAATTACTTTGTCCAGCTCATATTTTTTTAACTGATCCATCGCCTCGCCGAAAGAACCAACCCCCGGTAATATTACCTTGTCTGCCTGACGGATCTCATGAAAATCCCTTGTTACCACGCAATCCTGATGTAAAAAATCAAGTGCTTTCTGTACGCTCTTTAAATTACCTGCATCATAGTCTATGATCGCTATCATTTTTATTCCTCACTAAGTCCTGCATCATCCAGTATCCGGTAAATCTCTTTTGAATATGCAGTCCGGTCTTTCATGCCATACACTTCAAGTGCTCTTTGGGCATCGATCTTAAATGCTTCCAGTGCCTCCTCTGCTTTTGCCTGTATGTCTGAAATCTCTCTGTCACATCCAAGTTCTTTGGCATCACTGCTGTATTCATCACATCTTCCGATCGTACTGATCAGCGAATCTAATGCCATATCATAAATTTTCTGATTCATCAGATTCTGATATGCTCTGTACTGCCCTGCCGTGTATGCAAGAATACGGTATTTTCTGTATGTATCCTGATCTTTCTCCTTTACCTCAAGACCAGATACATTCTGAAATGCCTGCTCATAATTGCCCTTTGCATATGCATCTTCCGCATTTGAAAAACTGCTGGAATAACCCACTAAATTAGTTGCTAATACTACAAGAACAAGGAATGAAAATACCATCACAAAGATCAGAATTACCGGTACCTTCGGGAGTGGAGGTGTCAGATCCGGCTCCTTTGGTGGCTTCGGTTTCTTTTCTTTCTTTGGCTTTTTCGGTTTCTTCTCTTTCTTTGGCTTCTTCTCTTTTTTCTTTTTTTCTTTTTTCTTCTTTTTATCTTCTTCCAGATCTGATTTTTCTTCTTCCTTCGGCGCGTCCGATATACCTGGAATATCTCCAAGTTCCTGTAATATCTGCATATTCGGATCTGACAGATCAATGTCGCCTGCATTTTCTTCTGTTATCACTTCTTTTCCGGACGATGCAGGATCACCTTCCTCATCCTCATCATCTTCCCCAAAAAGAATACGTGATAATTTTTTCAGGAAACTTTCTTTTTTCGGCTTGTCTTCCCTGTCATTTGGCATGACATCTGACATGCTGTCCGAAGTATTTTCACTTGCGCCTGCTCCATCATCTCCAAATATATCCGCTTCACCAAGATCTCCAAAATCGTCTAGTCCATCACTGGCTGCATCCTCCATGCCTAAAGCATCACTTTCGCCTTTGTCTGTGTGATCCGTCATCTGTGCACCTTCTGTCACGTCAACGCTTTCCTCCGATATATCATCCGATATTCCAAAATCTCCAAGTCCGTCTAGATCATCCAGTCCGCCTAGATTCTGCGGTGCTTTCGTATTCTCCTGCTGCCCGCTTTCTTCTTTTTCATCCGGCTGCGGTTCTGATGTCTGTGCAGGTTCTTCCTTTTTCATGATATCATCAATTCCTGGAATATCTCCAAGCGTATCCATCATGAAATCATCTTCTTTATTATTCTGACCTGTTCCATCTACAATCTGATCTAAACTGTTAAAGAAATCATCTTTTGTTTCCGCTTCTGGTGCAGACTTCTCATTTGCCAATTCCTTTTCAAATTGTTCTAAAAAATTATCTTCCGCCTCTTTGGAAAGTAAATCATTTTCCATCTCATTCATAATATCATCCTCTGTCCGCATCGTTTTACTCCCGGTTTCTTTCTCTGCATCCATATCTTTTTCTGATAAGGAATTTAACAGTCCATCCAGATAATCCTCTGTCCCGCTCATCCGACACCTCCGTCAAGCCTATAACTTAATTTGGGGATGTGACAATATATCACATCCCCTTCTTCGCTTCAACCTAATCAATGCTTTTATCAATTAAATTATCAATAGCCTCTACAAGATTGCCGATTTCAGGTTTTGTCAACTGGGCATCTGCCCCTAACTGTTTACCTTTGATTCTCATTTCTTCATTAACTAAAGATGAGAAAATAATAAGCGGTATCTTCTTCATATTATCGTTCGTCTTAACAAGTTTGGTCAGTCTGTGTCCATCCATCATCGGCATCTCGATATCAGTGATAATACAATGAACCTTATCACGTACATTACCCGCCTTTTCAAATTCGGTCAGCTTATCCCATGCCTCCTGACCATTCATTGTCACGATCAGATTGGTGTATCCTGCCTTCTTCAGACAGTCTGTGATCAGACGGCTAAGAAGTGGCGAATCCTCAGCGATCAGGATCGGTGAATCACAGCGCTCACGGCTTGCCATATTATCAACATCTGATACCTTAAGACCTGTCTCCGGACTGATATCAGATACGATTTTCTCAAAGTCAAGGATGATGATCAGCTTGTCATCCATCTTGATCACTCCTGTGGATGCACTGTTATCCTCTGTATTGATCGTCGAATCCGGCTTGATAATAGACTCCCATGATACACGGTGAATGCCAATTACAGCATCTACATGAAACGCAATATTTAATTTGTTGAAGTTTGTGATGATAAAAAGTCCCTTGCCATCTCCACTCTCTGCCATCCCCAGACATCTTTTCAGATTAACAACGGTAATCATTGTATCACGCGGCATGAAAATACCTTCTACACTTGGATGAGAATTTGGTACCGGTGTTACCGGCTGATACGTCAATATCTCTCTGATCTTTGCAACATTGATTCCATAATGATTATTTCCTAATGTAAATTCCAGGACTTCCAGCTCATTCGTTCCTGACTCTAAAAGTATATTTGTATCCATTCCTGTCTCTCCTCCCGCGTATCATTTGCTACGCAATTCATTGCTTTTGCCATTGCATAAATATTAATGTCATTATAACACATTACTAATATCATTACAAAGTAATTTGATAATTTGTTTCACTGATATTTACATACAGATCCAGACTTTCAATACTTGTCACACTGTCCGGTACCTGAAACAGCAACACGGTATTTTCTGTCGCACCAGCCGGAATTGTTTCCTGATACAATGCAAAATCAGATGGAAGTATGGTATTTTCCTCATCTGCTTTTTCCTGACCATTGACCATGACAGAAAACTTCGGTGTCTTTGCAAAATTGTCGATCGCTATTTCATCTGTTCCGGAATTTGTAATATCAATACTGACAATAACAAATACTTTTCCTTTCTCTGCATCCAGCGAATAGTATCCGCCTTCCATATAATCCGCCGCAATCTCGGCTCCGGCATATGCTATGGTCAGGTTTTCTTCGCCAAACAGTTCATCAAGAGTGGAAGACTCTGCTGCAGCCTGCTCTGTTCCATCTTCTGCAATCTGTTCACCTGCAGACGCATTACCGGATGCATCCAGTGTAATTCTGTTCTCTGTTTCTGTCTCCTGTGGTTCATCCGTAGATTCCGTCTCCTGCTCATCATGACTCACATTTGCAAGACCTTCCGGCTGGCTCGTATTAAACTTCGCCACAGCGTGTGCCGAATAATCCACAATCACACCTTCTTCATCTTCTGTTAAACTGTATGGCTGTTCTCCACATCCTCCAAGCAGCAATGTTGTTACTGCTGCCACTGCCGTTAATCTCATTCCTGTTCTTTTCATGGTATTCCTCTCATGATATCTGTAAATAATAGAATATACTCTATCCATATGTTAGCATTTTTGGTATCATTTATCAACTGAAAAAATTTCCATTATTTGTCTCTAATTCAAACCAGAATTCTACTCCGTCTTCGTGATTGATCACACCACACTTCTGATGGAATGAATCCATGATCGCCTGAACAATAGAAAGACCTATACCGCTGCCGCCGTATTCTCTGGTTCTTGCTTTATCCACCTTATAAAATTTGATCCAGATATTATCCACATCTTCTTCCGGTATCGGCTTTCCGGTGTTGAAAACACTGACGCGGACTTTATCATTTTTCTTTACACAGCGGATATCAATTCTTTTTTCACCCTCTGCATGATGAATCGCATTGCTTAAATAGTTGGTCACTACTTCTTCCACCTTAAATTCATCCGCCCAGGCAAATAACGGTTTCTGCTGCGAAAAGTTTAATGTGATCTCATTCTGATTTAAAAGGATCGCAGACGCATTGATCACTCCCTGTATCAGTTCCGTCAGATCAAACCTTTCCATGGTAATGACCTCATTACCAAATTCAAGCTGGTTTAAAGTCAGCAGTTTTTTGACCATTTTATTCATCTTGTCTGCTTCGTCCATGATGACTTCACAATAAAAGTCCCTGCTCTCCGCATCATCATTAATACATTCTTTCAGTCCTTCTGCGTATCCCTGTATCAGTGCAAGCGGTGTTTTTAACTCGTGTGAAACATTTGATAAAAATTCTTTCCGCATTTCATCGATCTGTGTTTTTTTATCGATATCGATCTGTAATTGATTGTTTGCACTCTTTAGTTCAGAAATCGTGTGCTCTAACGTAGTTGACATGACATTCATGTATTCGCCAAGCTCGTCCACTTCATTGTGATATCTGCTCCCAGGCTGATATTTTGCTTCAAAATCAAGTTCCGTCATCCGCTTCGATATATCCGTCAGACGTAAAAGCGGCGTTGTTATGCCTCTCGAAACGAAAACAATGACGACCGCACTGATGATCGCAGCAATGACACCTACCCATGCTAAAAATGTATTAGAGAGACTGACACTCTCACGGATACTCTCAAGTGCTGTCCGCATCAGGATCAGATTCCCATTGGAAAGTGTCCCGTAAAGCACCAGAAACTCTGAATCCAATCTGGCATCTGTCTGTTTCTGGATAATATAATTGTCTGACTGCATCAATACCGTCACTTCATTCTGCTTCTCCCCAAAAATAATGTTCATAAATTCCAACATCATTTTCTGTGTATCATTCACGGACGACCGTACAATGGTCCGGTCAGAGCTTATGATCATGACAGTGATATTTCCATTTGCACAGAGATTATCAAATGTCACATCAAAAGAGCTGTCATCTAGTGATCCGTTCTCACTCGCTTCATTGATCGTCTCAAATCCGGACAGCAGTGTATTTTGTTTATTGACCACATAATACGGCTCCAAAAAAACGGTATTAATAAACCAGCATAAAAGAAGTGTTCCTGTAACCAGACAGATACTGATCAGTATCAACTGATGTGTCAGTGAACCAAAATATTTTCTTTTCCGATCTTTCATCAATTTTTTCATCATTTATCACTGCCATTTTCTTCTGCTTCAAATTTGTACCCCATACCCCAGATGGTTTTGATATAGTCACCTTTTTCTCCGATCTTGGCACGCAGTTTTTTAACGTGTGTATCGATGGTTCTTGCATCTCCAAAGTAATCGTAATTCCAGACATGATTGAGAATTTTCTCTCTGGAGAGTGCAATGCCCTCATTTTCCATAAAATAAGTAAGCAGTTCAAATTCCTTGAAACTCAGTTCAATCTGTTTTCCATCCACTGTGACCGTATGTGCTGTCTGATCGATCACGATTCCTCCGATGGAAAGAAGTTTTCCCTCCTCAGGTGCTTTTCCACTTCTTCTTAAGATCGCACCGACACGTGCAACAAGAATCTTCGGAGAAAACGGTTTCGAGATATATTCATCAACACCAAGTTCAAATCCGGTGAGCTCGTCCTCTTCATCACCCTTTGCTGTCAGCATGATGATCGGCACTTTTGACGTTTCCCTGATTTCCCTGCATACGTCCCAGCCATTCATTTTTGGCATCATCACATCCAATATGATCAGTGCAATATTTTTTTCCTGATAAAAAATATCCAGTGCTGCCTCACCGTCTCCTGCCTCTAATACCTCATAATCTTCCCTGACTAAAAAGTCACGGACCAGCTTTCTCATTCTGCTCTCATCATCCACAACCAATATCTTTATCTTTTCCATACTTAATGCTCCATTCCTGCTATTTTTCACATTACAATTTAACAGATAATTATGAAATAAATGTGATATCTTCTATGGTTCTTCCACCATCTGTTCACGTTCATTCAAGGCAGCTTCCCGCTCATCAAGTTCCTGCTCCCATTCCGCATATTTATCGATCAGTTTATTCTCATAATTTAAAATTGTAGGGTTGTCACTCGTCGATGCAATGATAAACATGCCGATTATACTGATTGCAAGAATCACAGATACAAATAATGTAATCTCATACTTTTTGCGGTACCCATCTGCTTTTCCCTGTTTTTTCTTTTCATCTGACTGATGTTTTGCAGAAATCCTTAATTTCTTTTTGAGGCTCTCCTCTAACATCGGATGTGTCACATAGATTGGAAGGATATCCGCATTATTGATTGCAGGATTCTGGATCAGGTATTCCTGAAGTTCTTTTAGATAAGTATAACCAACGGCTGTCTCAAACAACTCCTGCTTTACCATTTTATTGTAGATTTCAAGTACTGTTTCCGGATGATGCATATCTGCACGTTCTTCCACATAATGGATTCCCTGCGCTTCCTTTTTTGCCTGCTCTGCTTCCGCTTCATCTGTAAATACAAAACCATTTATTTTTACTGTTTTCTTATCGGACATGATCATTCCTCTTATTATCTGACTAATTTGATACCATCATCATTATAAAAAAATGTGAAAAGAAATGCAATGCGTTATTGTATTGTAATTTCTATATAGTATAATCGGCTTATGAGATCACTTTTGGAGGGTATTTATGAACAAAAATAATTTTGCACCGCTGCCGCCTATGGGGTGGAACAGCTATGATTACTATGACACTACGGTAACAGAAGATGCCGTAAAAGCAAATGCAGACTATATGGCTGCACATTTAAAAGATTTCGGTTGGGAATATATCGTTGTCGACATCGAATGGTATGCGATCGGTGCCGGTTCCATGCGTGATCAGTTCCAGTACATTCCGTTTGCAGACGTCGCGATGGACGAATTTTCCAGATTACAGCCTGATCCGGATCGATTTCCATCTTCCGCTGACGGCACCGGATTTACCCATCTTGCAGACTATATCCACAGTCTCGGTTTAAAGTTTGGAATCCACATCATGCGAGGAATTCCCAGAACTGCCGCACATAATCACAGTAAGATCAAAGGCAGCAATGTGACTGCTGATATGGTTGCCAATCCTTCCTCCATCTGCGGATGGAACCCGGATATGTATGGAGTACGTGACACAGCGGCAGGACAGGCTTACTATAATTCCCTGATGGAACTTTACGCTTCCTGGGGTGTCGATTTTATCAAATGTGATGATATCTGCAACACCAATATTTATCCGGCAAACCCATATTCTGCACGCCACGAGATAGAAATGCTGCATAAGGCGATCACACGCTGTGGAAGACCTATCGTTTTATCCCTGTCTCCGGGTCCTGCACTGATCGAACATGCATGGCATTATGAAACTTACGCAAACATGTGGCGTATCACTGATGATTTCTGGGATAAATGGGATCTGTTAAAAGATATGTTCCACCGCTGTGAACTCTGGCAGAACCATGTTTCAAAGGGATGCTATCCGGACTGTGATATGCTGCCGCTCGGCTGGCTTGGAAAAGGCTTCGGACATGAATGGTACACTAATTTTACACCGGATGAACAGCATACCATGTTAACACTCTGGTGTCTTTTCGGCTCTCCTTTAATGCTTGGCTGTGAACTGACAAAATTAGACGATGCCACGCTTGCACTTTTGACCAACCGCGATATACTTTCCATGCTGACACCGGACTGTAAACCTCATCAGATATGTCTTGACGATGAAAAAGCCATCTGGTGCGCACATAATGCAGTTACAGGCGAACATTTTATTGCTTTCTTTAATCTCTCAGATGAAACACAGACAATCCATTGTGAGATTGAAACTCTCCGTGTCGGTGATAAATTATGCATCCATGAAAATGCCAGTCTGACAGAACTCTGGAGCAAAGAAAAAACATCCGTATCCGGCAGTGCGATCTCTGTCACCCCGCCAGCACACGGATGTCTGGTATTTCATGTAGAAAACTGATCTTTGTCTTTGATGCTGTAAAATAAGTCTCTGATAAGCCAAAAGATTTATTCTTCCGGCATCCAGACGCGCATCTGATTTTCTCCCCGGTTCGCCCATACATAATAAGGAATTGCGGTCAGCATTACGTCTGTCCGCTTTGGGCGTTCCTCGGAGTAAAGCGCATCACTGCTCTCCATCCGGTATCCCGGCAGATGGATCAGCACATTTCCCGCTAATACACCTTCTTTGCAAAGTTCCGTCTCAGCTTTGATCTCTCTTGGTATACGAAGTGCCTGAATGCACTCACCATTGTCTGCACCTTCAAAGCAGTAAACGACCGGTCCCCTCATCAACGCGACACAGCCCTCATCTTCACGCACATTCGTATTTGCATAAATTTTTCGTACCGGAAGATCAAATGTAAGTGCAACCACATCATTTTCTCCCCAGTTTCTCTTCAGATAAAGATAACCATTTTTCATAAAAGACACAGCATCTGTTTTTTCTCCGTTTACTGTCACAGCAAGTGTGTCCGGACGAATATGGGATGGGATATGAATTGCAAGTTCAAACGCCTTTTCTTTTTTTGCTTTTACCTGATAGGATACCTTTCCTTCCCACGGATAACTGCTTTCTACCGTAATCACCGCTTTATCAAAATCCGCGGTCTGTCCCAGAAACAGATGTGAATAGAGCGTCGTTTCACTCTCACTCCATGCATAAGTTCCCAGTGAAGTTACAAGACGTACCAGGTTCGGCGGACAGCATGCACATGCATACCAGCCCGGACGGGTCGGCAATACATGTTTATAACCAAAGATCGTGCCGGATGTTCCCGGATTTACCTCAAGCGGATTCACATAGAAAAACTGTTTTCCATCCAACTGGATACCGCTGATGGTTCCATTGTAAAATTCCCGTTCCATGATATCGGCATAAATTCCAAGGGGTTTTATTTCCAACATTCTCTTTGCAAAAAAGATCATTCCTATCGACGCGCAGGTCTCCGCATATGCCATATCGTTTGGCAGGTCATAATCAATCGTAAAAGCCTCGCCTTCAACCGTAGAACCGATGCCGCCGGTGATATACATTCTTTTCTTTACGATATTATCCCATAAAGTCTGGCATGCCTCATAAAGTCTCTCATCTTTATCTTCCCCGGCAAGGTCAGCCATTGCCGTATACATATAAACAGCACGGACACTGTGTCCGACTGCCTCTTTCTGCTCATAAATCGTAGCGTGCGTCTGCGTGTATCTCTGATCTAACGGTTCTAAGCTATACTGTCCCCAATGCTGCCAGCCTCTTTTTTTCTTTTCCTCATAAAAATAATCCGGATTTTTTCCTCGTTCTTCCAGAAAATACCGTGCCATCTTTTTGTATTTTTCTTTTCCGGTTGCACGGTATAGTTTCATCAGTCCGATCTCCACTTCCTGATGTCCCGGTATTCCCGGCTCTTTGTCCTCTCCAAATCTGGAAATGATATGGTCAGCAAGACGCTCCACCACATGAAGCAGTTTTTCTTTTCCGGTTGTCTGATAGTATGCGACACCAGCCTCCATCATATGTCCGGCACAGTACAGTTCATGGCACTCCTGCAAATTCTGCCAGCGGTGTTCCGGTTCTTTTACAATAAAAAAGGTATCAAGATAGCCATCCGGCTGCTGTGCCTTTTCGATGACGTCAATGATCTCATCCGCACGCGCTTCCAACTCATTGTCCGGCTTTACCGCAAGCGAATAGGCGACACCCTCTAACCATTTTGCGACGTCACTGTCCTGAAAGACCATACCGTAAAATTCTCCTTCGCTTAAACCTGCGGCAATACGAAAGTTTTCAATGGCATGGCTTTTTTCCACTCCCGGCACTTCATCATTTAATACTTTCTCCTGAAATGGAATGACGGTGTCTGTCATGCGGTGCTGCATGGCAGACCAGAATGGGTCGTGGATTTTTATCTGGTTGATGTTGATTTCACGAATATTTTTTGACATGATTTCTCCTTTAGTTTGTGGCTCCCGCTTTGTGCTTTACCACCTAACCCTTATACTCAAAATTAGGTATCTCTCCCCATCTCTCTTTAAAGTAATGCGCCGCCATTTTCGGTCTGCGCTCTCTCGTAAACAGTCCCTTTTTATTACCATCAACTCTCATGCATCCCTGCACGGTCGCAAAGTCCGCAAAGTTCCAGACATGCTCCCCGATAAAGAACTTCCTCTTATCGAACTGTGCATTTTGTCTCTTATAAAATTCCACCTGAAATTCCTCCGAGAACATCTCGGGCACACACTCATGGATACCGGCTACGGCATCAGCGCCGTACTCGGTGATCATGACCGGTTTATTCTGGGATTCCCAGAAGTCGAGTTCAAGATTTAATCCATAGCAGGCAGCGTCAAGATCTCCGGACAGGTTGTACCATCCATAGTAACGGTTAATGCAGACGACATCCATGCTTCTTGTGACAATATCTTTTTCATAGTTGTTCTGACAGCAGACTAAAGTAACTGGACGGTCAGAAGGGTCTGTCTCATGTGCCAGCTCATAGAGTGAATGCCAATACTCGTATGCTGACTCCGGAAAATTCTCCGTATCCGGTTCATTTCCAAGTGACCACATGACAACGCATGGATGGTTTTTGTCACGCGCGATCATGTCCTTAATGACCTGTTCATGGTGTTCACGGATAGGAAATGTCTCATAAGGATTGATTCCTGCTCCGGCACCGATCCCGACTGCCGGAACCTCGTCGATGATCACGATTCCTTCACGGTCGCACAGGCGGTACATTTCTTCCGCATATGGATAATGGCTGGTACGGAAAGAATTTGCATGCAGCCAGTGAATCAAATTGACATCTTTAACATCCAGACAGACATCCATACCCCGTCCATGAAATGCCGAATCCTCATGTTTTCCAAACCCTTTGAAATAAAACGGTTTTCCATTGATCAGAAACGAAGTCCCCTCCACGCGCACCGTACGCACGCCAAACGGCTCCTCATAATAATCATCACCGAACGTGACTGCTGCCGTATACAGATACGGTGTTCCCGGATATGGCTCCCACAGTTTTGCATCCGGTATCACGATCTCCCCGGAAGTGCCTTTTGCCTGTGCCACTTCATTTCCATTGGCATCTAAGATCTGCAGTACAACTTCCTGTCCATCTGTATCTGAAGTCTTAACCTGATAATTCACAATGCCATCTGTTCCACGGATATCTGTCACAAGCGTTACATCTTTGATATACGCCTTCGGTGTCGTATAAATTCGGACCGGACGGTTGATCCCTGCATAATTAAAGAAATCAAAATTAGGAAGATTCTGTGGTTTTCTCCAGCGTTTTGCAGCTTCAACTCCCGGCACTCCTGCATTGTCTGCTCCCATAAATGAGGTTCCCTCCTCATTTCCAACCGGAAGTGTGCTGTGATTAATGCGGTTATCCACAGCAACGACCAGTTCTGCACTCTCCCCTGCACATAATTTGTCAGTGATATCCACTTCAAATGGAAGAAATCCTCCTTTATGCTGTGTGAGCAATACCCCATTCAGATAAATTTTTGCAAAATGTGTTACTGCGTCAAAGCGAAGCACCAGTCTCTGTCCCTTGTAATAAGAAGGCACTGTAATATTTCTCCGGTAATACGCATAACCGTAATGATTCCGGTAAGCAATATCATCTTTCTGATCATTGTAAGATGCCGGAACTGCGATTGGCTCCATCTTATCTGGAAGTGTTACCGAATCTTTCGGCTCCTCCGTTGTCCCAAGTGCAAAATCCCACACTCCGTTTAAATCAATGATCCCACGAATCTTATTTTCCTGTGGATATAACATGTTACCCCTCCATTTCTGCCTTAATTAATCTCTCATACTCTGCGTCACTTAATTCCAACACCCCGCCGTGTCTTTTTTTCGTCCTGCCAAGATCATATTTTTCTTTTTCCAAAATCGTGAAATCACCCGATGACAGATCTTCCGTGATCATCGGCAGATACCCTTTTCCCTCGGCAAACTGGTCTGCGATCACACACCAGCTCCTGCCCTCCGGCAAAAGATAGCCCTCCGGGCCTTCCACGCCTTTTAATTTTTCAAAAACCGGGCAGGAGATCCGCTTAAAATCCCCGCGGAGACTGTCTGACTCCTCTAAAATCAGCCTGCTGTCGGTCTCATCCTTTGAGATCCGGTAATATTTTCCGTTACTCCTTAAAATCGTGGTATCGATCACATCCCGTTCACGTTCCATATACAAAAATGTATCCGAAAATGTGACAAAATCCTTTGTATAAGCGGCATAGATGCGGTGTTTTGCAGTCTCTTCCCCATCACATTTTACTTTGGATGCAAAAAAGACTAAAAATGCCTGTTCTTCCTCGTCAAACACAGCCTCCGGCGCCCAGACACAGCCAGCCTCACGGATGCCGACTGTATGGGCGCGCTCCTTTTCCCAGTGCACAAGGTCTTCTGATTCCCAGATGATGATATCCCTGCTGCCGCACTCCTGCGCTGCCTGCCAGCCCTCACCCTTTTCGATTCGAAGATCGGTTGCGATCAGATAATAACGTCCATTCAGCGGATTTTTTACCGGAAACGGATCGCGCACGCCGCACTCGCCGATATGCGAATACAGTACCGGTTTTCCATCGTTTAGATCCGTCCAGTGCAGTCCGTCCCGGCTCACGGAAAAATAGATCTGCTCGCCGTCCTTCTGTTCCCCGGTAAAGTGTACAAATAAATATCCTGCCATACCCTGCTCCATTCATATTACTTGATTTTTATTTTCGTGGACACTCAGCCAATATCCGGCTCATCCTTCAACACGATCGTATCGCGGGTCTTTCCCTCCGTCTCAAATACGATGATCTCGTTTTCGCCCTTTTTCAGCAGTGGTGCCGGGATATAGAGTCTTTTCTGCGGTCCGATCTCCCAGAATCTTCCGATATTAAATCCGTTTACAAAGACACAGCCCTTTCCCCATCCCTCAAAATCCAGGAATGTATCTGCTGTCTCGTCGATATCCACCGTAAAACGATAAAATCCCGGCAGCCCTTCTTTGTATTCTTTGGAAAAGTCAACTTTTTCGATATTGTCGAGCGGCAGCGTGTACTGTTTCCAGTGGTTGTGCATATGTCCGTTGACCTGCACACACTGACCAATGCCTTTTCTCTGGTGTTCCATGCGCGGTCCGAAATTGACACGCCCCATATTTTCCATCAGGATATCAAAATCTGCTCCCCTTTCAAACGTGACATCCAGCTCTTTTTCTTTTAAAAGTTCCAGATCGTAAAGTGTTGTGACCGGTTTTTGATCCACAAAAATATTGGCACGGTCGTTTGCCTCCCACAGGCGGAGTTTTTCGAGTTTCTCCTCCGTATCTAATGTGGAATGATATAAAATATAGCCGTAATTCTGCCCCAGTTTTTCCATGCTCTGCGGAAAACTGCTCTCCACCGGAGCACTGAGGTCATCCAGCACCGAAAACAGGCTTACCTTTTCTTTTGCCTGCAGTGTTCCATATGCCTTCCTTTTGATCTCAGTCGTAAATGTGACTTCCGGTATCTCTCTGTATTTTGCAATGACGTCGCGGTATCTGCGGTATTTTTCCGTGATCTGTCCATCTTCCGTCAATAGCGCATCATAGTCATACGATGTCACATCCGGGGTCAGCTCATCATAGTAGTTCGAGCCATTCATAAATCCAAAATTCGTACCGCCCTCAAACATATAAATATTGACATGACCGAGTTCTAACATTTTGTCGAGGTCCTTGACGCTCTCCTCCAGATTGCCTGTCATATGACCGCCATTTCCCCAGTGATCGAACCAGCCTACCCAAAACTCCGTGCACATTAATGGCCCGCCGTCCGTATATTTTTTCAGGACTTCAAAACGCTCCTCTGTCTTAGATCCAAAATTTCCGGTCGGCAGCGCGCCTTCTAAATGACCTCCGTTTAAATTTTCTTCAAACGGTCCGTCCGAGGTGACAAGCGGGACAACGACACCGCCTTTTTGCATTTTATCTTTCATTGCAAGCAGATATTCCCTGTCGTTTGCATAATATCCGTATTCATTTTCGACCTGCATCAAAATGACCGGTCCGCCGTAATTGATCTGATACGGCACGATTTTTTTCAATAATACATCATAGTAATCCTGCACATGTTTTAAAAACGGCGGATAGGAAACGCGCAGTTTCATTCCATCTTCCGCTAACAGCCATGCCGGCAGTCCGCCAAATTCCCACTCCGCACAAATGTACGGCGACGGTCTTAAGATCACATATAACCCTAAATCCTGCGCAGTTTTTATAAAACGTTCTATGTCAAGCATGCCCTCAAAGTGGAATTCCCCTTTTTTCGGTTCATGCATGTTCCACGGGATATACGTCTCCACCGTATTGCATCCCATTGCCTTTAATTTTTCAAGTCTGTCCTTCCAGTACTCCGGAACGATTCTGAAATAATGAATTGCGCCCGATATGATCTGAAACGGTTTCCCATCCAGATAAAAATTGTCTTTGATCTCAAAATTTCCCATGTCATCTCTCCTCTTTTTCCAAAATGTTCCTTTTGTATCAGTTCCTTCCTATAACAAAAGGTGTTGATCCCCTATTTCTTAGAATCAACACCTTCTGTTCAATAGCGGCACATCATGCCTTTATTGTATACCTATTTGTATAATGCATCAAACTGTTCCTGCAGTGCTGCGGTTACTTCTTCAATACCAGCCTGTTTTAATGCTGCCTGCATCTCTGCAACGATCTCCTCTGCAGTTCCCTGATATTTACCATAAGAGATCTGTTTTGTATAGTTGGTATATACTTCGTTGATGTTATCGATCTTAGACTGGATATCATCAACTTCCGGTACAAACTGTCCATACGGATAATCGATCTTTAAGGAATCATACTCGCTGTAAAGTTTGTCAATTGCATCCCAGTTTCTTGTAGCGTCCCTGATTTCAAGATCGTCGTTACGTCCCCACCACCAGTTGGTCATACCGTTGATGTTGTCTGTGTCTGAGTTGTATCCCTCCGGAGTTGTGCGGAGTCCCTCATCGTTGATCTCGTAAGATACGCCTTCAATACCATAGCAGAGTAATCTATAGCATTCTTCGTCATTTCTTAATAAATCATATACCATCAGTGCTCTTTCCGGGTTCTTGCTTGCTGCGGAAACTGCCATTGCACCGTGTGTGATGGAAAGTGCTACCACGTTTCCGGTCTCTTCTCCGAAGTAGAAGAAGCCTGACTCTGCATCCGGATCATCCTGGTAAATGGTATTTGCCGGAGTTGCACTGCACAGATCTGTCCAGGTCTGTGTGTGGTGCTGCTCTGCTGCAACACGTCCGATACGGTAATCATCACGGTTTGAGGAAGCGGTATTGTTTAATACGTCTGTCTTCCATACACCGATGTTATCCCATTCTTTCATTAATTTTGCATACTCGACCATCATATCTGTGTCTGTGTATGCAGGTGTTGTGATCGTGTAAAGGTCATCTTTTGTACCGCCCCATAATGCGCCGGAGCAGATACCGTCGATTGCAACAAAATTGCTGTGGGAGGTGATCCAGCCGTTTGCCATCTGAGCATACTGTGTACCGTCAGAATCCCATGGAATGATATCCGGATAAGTTTCTTTTACATATTTAAAATAAGTTGTCAGATCTTCCCAGCTCTTGACACCATCTGTCAGTCCTGCTTCTTTTGCCCAGTCAAGACGATAGATAAATCCATGGTTGGTCCACTGTGCGTAATTATCCTCCGGGATCAAATAGATCGATCCGTTGTATTTACACAGATCCCAGTGATCCTGGCTTACGCTCTCCCATGTTTTTGGTGCGTAGGTCTTTAACATATCCTCGGAAAGCTCTAAGAATGCTCCGTTCTTTGCGTTTGGCCAGGCATCGAGCCAGTCAGAAGCAGTTCCGACAAGGTCGACAGAACCATCCATCTGTGCCAGTGTCAGGTTGTAGTTGGAGAGATAATCGGTCCATCCGATGTAATAAATCTCAAGTTCTGCATTTACTTTTTCGGTCAGGATCGCATTCAGTTTTTCTAACATCTCATCAAGACGCTCTGCTTTCTGTCCATCCGGTTTATCACCGGTCACCATATAAGTGATCACTACATGTTCGGATGTGTCAATGTCACCACTACTTGTCGTTCCCCCTGCTTCCGTAGTGGATGCACTGTTTTCCGATTTTGCTGCATTTCCTGTTGTGGAAGAATTGCTTCCTCCGCCACAGGCTGTGGCGCCAAGTAACATTGTACCTGCGAGTAACATTGCCCCAAGTCTCTTAAATCTTTTCTTCATACCATACCCTCCATATGATTTATTTTTGCAGCAGATCTGTCTTTCCCTAAGACAAATCTGCTTTTATTATGACTCTGCCCCATGCAGAGTGATAATCGTATCGATCAGCCTTTTACGGCTCCAACGGTAATACCGCTGATGAAATATTTCTGAACGAATGGATACAGGAAAATGATCGGTCCGGTTGCAAGGATCGCATTTGCCATCTTGATTCCCTCGGTCGGGATATCTGCTAACGATACATACTGTCCTGCAACGGAGTTTTTGAGCTGATCCATTTTATTTACAACTTCATATAATGTATACTGTAACGGTTTTACATCCACTTTCGAGCTTAAGAAAAGTGATGACTGATACCATTCATTCCAGTATCCCAGTGCAAGGAATAATCCGATCGTCGCAAGTGCCGGTTTTAACATCGGAAGGATCAGTGAAACAAAGATCTTCATATCCCCCGCGCCGTCGATCTTGCCGGACTCTGTGATCTCATGCGGGATCGCCTTCACAAAGTTTTTCATCATGATGATCAGCCACGGTGACATCATAAGCGGTAATAAAACTGCAAAATAGCTGTCCTTTAAGTGGTAAGTCTGTGTCATCAGAAGATAGTACGGTGCAAGTCCTGCGGAAAACAGGCTTGTAAAATATATGTAGAAAGAAATTCCGTTGCGGAACGGGAAATCTTTTCTCTGTAATGCGTAGCCTGTCATTGCTATGATCGTCAGTCCGATCGCTGTACCGACCACCGTCAGGATGATCGTGAGCAGATAAGATTTCCAGATACCACCGCTCTTGCAGACCATCTCATAAGCCGCCAGTGTAAACTGTTTCGGAATCAGCTGTACACCTTCTGCACGGATCACTTCTTCTGCCGTAAACGAGCTGCCAAGGATCAAAAGGAACGGGAATACACACGCAACTGCATAGATCGTGATCACTACATATCCAAATCCCCGTACAATCTTATCAGAAGCTCCAAGTTTTACTTTATTGCTGTTATTTTTCTTCATAGTCGACCTCCATAGATATTAAAACAGGGAATAATCCGGTTCAATTTTCTTAACAATATAGTTCACGACCATAACGATCACAAAACCAACGACTGACTGATACAGACCGACTGCCGACGCTGTCGAGAAGTTAAAATCTGTCATCGTAGCCCTGTAAACAAACGTCTCAATAATATCTGTCGTGTCATATAATAAGGAGTTCGTACCAATGATATTGTAGAACAATCCGAAATTACCTTTTACGATGCCGCCCAATGCAAACAGTAACAGGATGATCACGGTAGGTTTTAAACTCGGGAGCAATATGTAACGGATCCTCTGAAATGCATTTGCTCCATCGACCTTGGATGCCTCTATCATCTCTGCGTCAATTCCGCAGATGGATGCGAAATATACAACGGAGTTGTAACCTGTCTGCTGCCACAGATAAATGATAACCAGCAGTACCGGCCATACATGCGGATCGCTGTAAGGTCCCCATTTTTCCATTCCAAGTTTGGTGAGGATTTCATTTACAAATCCGGTATCATAGTTTAACAGGTTGAATACCAGCACTCCGACCAATACCTGTGAAATGAAATATGGAAGAAACATCATCGTCTGTGATACTTTCTTGAACCATTTACATCTCATTTCATTTAAAAGGATCGCTACCACGACCGCAAGTAAATTTCCAAGAAGGATAAATGCCAGATTATATAAAATTGTATTTTTCGTCAGTGATAAAATTTTTCCTGATTCCCAGAGGAACTCAAAATTCTGTAACCCTACAAATTTGCTTCCAAAAATACCATCGCGGTAATTGTATTTAACAAACGCAACATAGATTCCTGGCAATGGCATATAGTTAAATGCAAAGAAAAAAATCATTGCCGGGACACACATCAGTGTCAGTACACGGTACTTCCAGAGTTTCTGCCAGAAGTTTAGTTTTTTGCCAACCTGTTTTGCAACACCGTTCTCCTTTTTCATATATTTTCCCCTCTCCAATGTTTTCTTGAAACCGGTTTCAAAACCTTGTAAAAACAAAGCACTTATATTTTTCACAAAACTGTCTGCCATCTTCCATAAGGTGTAATATTTTTTGATCTTAAGTGTCAGAAACGCCTTTATATCTTCTTTTTTGCATGTTTCCCGCACTTATCTTACACCTTCGCTACGTAAACCCCATCCATGCAGCCGGCTTTTACACCAGTTGTGTATTTTATAGTGCTTTTTAATTTGAAACCCTTTTCATATTGTTATATTACAATACATATTATGAGTTGTCAACAGATTATTTTACTTTTTGTACATATTTATTTCACATTTATTTTATTTTTCCGTCATTCTAACGGATTTTACCGTTTTAACTCCGCTACGGATTCTCTGATGATCAGAGTCGGTGTTACTTTCTGTACCTCCGGTACTTCTTTTCCGGCAATCTTATCTAATGCGGTGTCAACCAAAAGCTTTCCAAATGCTTCATAATCATAGGAAATACTGCTCAGCCTTGGTATGACGGTATCTACGATAAACGTATTATCAAAACTGATGAGGGAAATATCCTCCGGGATCCTAAGTCCATGCTCTTTGATGGAACGCATCACACCCACTGCACTGTAGTCGTTGATCGCGATCACCGCCGTGGGAAGTGTCTTATTTCCCTGAAAGAGTGCCTCGAACCCCTGATAACCGCCCTCGATCGAATAATTGGAATTGATCACATAGCGCTCACGGTAGGTCAGACCGTTCTTTCGCAGCAGACTGCGGTAGCGGATGCGCTTATCGTAAGTGGATTTCATCTCCTCGACTCCGCCGATCAGTGCAATGCGCCTGTGACCTAAACCGATCAGACATTCCATGCTCTGGTTCATGCCCTCCGCCTCGTCGATCGTGACCTGGCAGCACTCACCGCCCTCCACCTTTCCTGTTGTGATGACCGGGATGGATTCAGCGACACGGTTGATCAGATCTGCGTATTCCGGCTCCGTGACAAGGCTGTCTGATTTTCCCCCGATAATGATGATTGCATCCATACGCATGTCAAACATTTTCTGAATATATTCTACCTCGAGATCCGGATTGCTTAATGTTCCGCAGATCATTGGCACATACCCGCGCGCAATGATCTCCTTCTCACAGTTTTCCACCATGGATGAATAATAAGGATTGACCAGATCTGCAGCAAGCACACCGATGACGTTCGTTTTCGTCTTGATCAGTCCCTGCGCAAGCGCGTTTGGCCTGTAATCATATTTGCGGATCACTGCTTCCACACGCGCTCTCTTTTCCTCGCTCACCCTCGCATTTTTTGTCATGACTCTCGACACTGTTGCCGGTGAAACTCCCGCTTCCTGTGCAATTTTATAAATATTTAACTCACTGCCCATCGGCCATCCCCCTTAAAAGTCATATTTGAAAACGTTTTCAAGTTAATTTTATCGGGATTTTGCAGGTTTGTCAATATAGGGTCAGATTCTTTTTTTCGTCCATTTTCGTGAGCGGAAACGGATGAAAAAGATACTTCCGCGGAACATCTCATCGAGCATGAACGCGATCCAGCATCCTGCCAGTCCCATCCCAAGGCGTATCCCAAGCAGATATGCAAACAAAATGCTGACGCCCCAGCAGGAGATCACGGCGATGACCATCGGAAAAAACACATCCCCCGCTCCCCGGAGTGAATTGTCCTCAACATGGTTGAACGCGCGCCCGATCTCCACGAAAATATCAATGAAAAAGATCACTCCCGTCATCCCGATGATTTCCTCACTCTGCGTAAATAAATGCATCAACGGTCTATGGCAGAGAAAGATCAGAACCGAAAGCACGATATTTAAGCTGACCGCGATTTTTAACACCTGCTGGTTCAGCCGGTAAGCCTTTTCATACTCCTTTGCCCCCGTCATCCATCCCATCAGGATCGCGGTGGAAAGCCCGAGTGACATTCCGGTCACATAGACATAAAACACGATGGATGAAACATAGATCTTTGCGGTGAGCGCCGCTGTTCCAAGCACTGCTAAGATCGATGTTGACACGATCTGTGAAAAGGAATACGACAGGGAACTGATCCCTCCCGGCAGTCCGATCTTTAAGATTCCACCCACGCAGGATAATGTCTTTAAATTTTTCGATGCAAAATCAAGATGCAGTCCGCAATGGAACAGAAACCAGACGCCAAGTAAAAGCGCCGTCCCATGACTTGCCACGTTTGCCATTGCGATACCTTCCACGCCCTCCGGCACAATTTTCACCGGCTGGAAAATCACAACGTAATTTAACACTGCATTCACGATATTCATAAACAAAGATACCGTCACTGCAAGTTTCGGTTTTCCATAACTGCGCAGTACCGCGGAGATAGCAGAAATAATGCCCTGCAGTACGGAAAAGCCGATACAGATGCGAAAATATACCACCGCCATCTCATACACCGATGTTTCTAACTGCATCGGACGCATGACTGCACCTGCAAAAAATGCCAGTATCATTCCTAAGATCAGGCTGATTGCACCTCCGCACACGATGGAGGTAAACGCTGCATCCGACGCCCTTTTTTCATCTCCCGCCCCCAGTCTGTGGCTGATGACGACCGATGCGCCGCCGCTGAATACCGCATAAAACGTGTACAAAAATCCGATCACCTGGTTTGCCGCACCGACTGCCGCGACCGCATCATCCGCATAGTGCCCAAGCATCAGCGTATTGACCGTACCGGTCATATTCATCAAAAGCTGTTCAATAAACAACGGGATAAACAATCCTTTCAGCGTCAGCGTTCCCTCTGCCGTGGTAACACTGGTGCAGTCTGCATCAATCCATTTCCACTTCAAGATGCATTCCTCCTTTTTCTGCTATGCAGTTCTTTTGTGCTATGCTGTCTGTCTCTGAAATTTCTACACGGATCTTTCCCCTGTTTATTCTTCTCACATAGATCATGAGCTTTCCGTCCTTTGTCTTTCTCGCATTTTCCGCATATGGAGTCACATCCGACAGATCCCCGTTCTCGATCCCTGCCAACATACCTGCCCCGCTCACAGCCACACGCAGTTTTTTATCATCCCAGACAACCTTCTGTCCGTTTTGATCCACAAGTGTGAGCGCGATCTGATAGAGATATCCGTTTTTCTGTGTCTCTTGGAAAGGAATCTCCTCCGGCTGATAGACCTCTGCCTTGATGCCAGCAGCGTTCTGCGTGGTAAGCAGTCTCTCCTGTTCTATGATATTTCCGTTTTCATCATAACCGCTTGCCTCAAGGATCCCTGCCTCCCAGAGTACCTCAAAACGATATGCACCGTCGTCGTTGTAGCCGATCTGTCTGCCAGCCTCTTTTCCATTGATAAAAACAGCTGTCTCCGGCAGATTTGAGTAACACATTACGATGACTTTTTCTCCGGCTTTATAATTCCAGTTTTCCTGACACGGAATCCACTCGGCAGACTCCTCACTCCACAGTCTTGTGGCAAGGTAAAGCTGAGGTTCTTCACACCACAACGATTTCCTGCGGAAATATCTTGCCTTTTCAAATCCGGCGCAGTCCAAAATTCCGGCTCCCGATCCATGAATCGGCCAGCCATGTGCCTCCCCTAAATAATCGATCCCTGTCCACAAAAACTGTCCGCTGATATAGTCGTTTGATTTTACCGCATCCCATGCCTCATAGCTGTGTCCGTTTTCACTCCCTAAAAACGGGATCTGTGGGAAATCTCTGTGGTCGGCTTCGTAATACTGCTCCTTATAGTTGTAGCCTGCCACATCCAGATGCTCTAATATGCCAAGTTTTGCAGACAGCTCCGGGTAGGCAAGCGCCATGGTGACCGGACGGCTCTTATCTTCACTCTTTACAATACGGGAAAGTTCTTCGGCGATCGGAAGCAGTCTTCGCATGTCCGGTTTTGCCGGATCATACTGCCGTTCTGCCGCCGGTTTATTCGCGTCGTTATTTCCGGTCATCTCCATAAAACTCGGATGACAGTACGGATCGTTCGGATAGTCGATTTCATTTCCGATGCTCCACAAAATGATGGACGGATGATTGCGGTCACGCCTTACCATGGCGCGCAGATCCTTTTCGTGCCATTCCGGGAAATCTTCAAAATAGCCCTGGTGTTTTGGCGGATAAACATTGTGTCCCGTGGACCATTTGTTTTTTGCATTTTCCCACTCGTCAAACGCCTCATCCATCACAAGAAATCCCATCGTATCGCACAGCTCATACAGTTCCGGCATATGCGGGTTGTGGCTGCACCGGATCGCATTACAGCCACATTCCTTTAATTTTGCAAGCCGTCTGTGCCATACTTCCTTTGTCACCGCGGCGCCGAGACAGCCGGCGTCATGATGCACACAGACACCTTTGATCTTCATCGGCACACCGTTTAAGAAAAATCCCCGGTCCGCGTCAAATTCTGCCACACGGATCCCGACCTTCTGTGTGTCTGCAAGATAAGATATTTTCTTTCCATCCTCGTCTGTTGTCTCATACCAGGTTTCCATCCCATAGAGATCCGGGTGCTCCGGCGACCAGCACTTCGGATCACGGATGGTGCCATGCATGCTGCAGGATACCGTATTTCCTGCCGGGATCTGTACCTGTTCTTTCCACTCTGCCACAGGTGTTCCCTGCGGATCAGACAGTTTTGTGCAGACCACACATGTTTTCTGCTCCTTCGTCTGGTTGCATATCTCATGACGGATACTGACTGCCGCCTGCACTGCTGTAAGTCCTCTACCATCGGCCACAAGTTTCTCTGTCACAAACGTCACGCCATATTCTGCCGGATGCACCTGTTCTTCCACCACAAGAGTGACTTTCCGCGTGATCCCGCTTCCCGTGTACCATCTCGAATCCGCAATGTCCGTGTGCGTCACTTTCACACTGACCACATTTTCCTGCTCCCCAAAATGTGCGATCCCAGAGATATCATAGGAAAATCCGGTGTAACCATACGGGTGTTTTCCCTGATAATAACTGTTGACCCACACCTGGCTGTTTTTATACACACTGTCAAATACCAGACGGATCGATTTCCCCTGATATTCCTCTGGCAGATAAAAATGCAGCCGGTACCAGCCGATCCCGCCCGTGAGATATCCGGTGCCGCTGGAATATTGTTTTGAAAAAGGATAAGCCACTGCCCAGTCATGCGGCAGCATGACACGCTCAAATGCACGATCGTCATATCCCTGATACCATGCCTCCTCACATTCTCCAAAATGAAACTTCCATCCCTCACTTAATAACAGTTCTGTTTTATTCATAATCATAAAAAATACCTCCATTTTTACTACGGTCTATGTTTTCTTTTAAACACATCATAGTAAAAAACAGAGGTATGATACAATGGAGAATAGTGACACTTTTTGTCTTTTAGCGACTTTTCATGATTTATTTTTTGACAGAGAATCTGCGTAGGCGCGCGGTGACATCCCGACATTGCGCTTAAACACTTTGCTGAAATAATATTCATCCGGGTAGCCGACCTCCTGGCCGATCACCCCGGTATGCATCGTCGTCTGCGCGATCAGACGCTTGGCATGTTCCATGCGGACTGCCGTCAGATACTGGAAAATGGTCTGTCCGGTTACGCGCTTAAAGATGCGGTTCATGTAATCAAAATTGCCGTCAAACTCCTCCTCTAACCGCTCCCCCGAAATGTCTGCCGCATAAGACGCATTCAGCCATTCCTGTATTTTCTGGACTTTATAATAGCTTTCCGGGAACCCGCCTGCAGTCCTTTCGCGTTCCGCTGTCGCAAAACAGCGCGCGATCTCGATCAACGCCTCCTGTATCCGGCAGGCACAGAGGATCTTATGATTCTCAAACGTGCTGTAATCCTCCGCGATCGCCTGCTTGATCAGCTCATCAATGTGGATCTGGTCGGTGACTTTTTTGATATGCCAGTATTTCGGCAGCCAGATCTCACTCTCATCATAACTTCCATAAGGCTCACACGGCTCCTTTGCCATCGCCTTTCTCCGGCGTTCAAACTGCTGCCTAGCGACTTCCTCTTCTTTTGCATCGACCAGTTCCATCTCCCCATGCATGAAATGTACATAATAATAATTGCAGGTCGTCGCCTTTGTTCCCTCATGCGTGCGATCCTTATCCAGCAGACAGACATCCCCCGGCTTTAAGATCAGAGGCTTTCCGTCCTCAAGCAGATGCATCTCCCCGTGCCGGATAAAATATAAGATCTGTTCTCCCGCCCTGCGTTTCCGGTGGACATAAGGCGGTCTTATCTCTGTCTCATCCACAAAATTTACCTTCGGGAGCATCTGCGCATTTATCCTGTAAAATTCCATCTCTTCCCCTTTACCAGTAGATCTGCCAGTCTTTCTGCAGCCTCGTCAGCGCCTCCATGTAAAAATAATCGCCCCAGCTATTGCACTCATCCACACCGCACGGATTGCAGGTATTATACGGCGAACGGTTCGAATATGTGCTGTGCAGTACGATCCCGTTGGATTTTTCAAAATCTTTTACCGCATAGTTCCGGTATACAGAACCAATAAATTTTTCCGCAAGATCCCGGTAAAATGCCGCCTCCTCATCATATAAGTATTTTGCCATCTCAAGCATTCCGCACGCTGCAATGGAGGCGGAGGAAGAATCCCTCGGCTGTGCATCACCATCCGAAAACTCCAGATCCCAGTACGGTACGAGATCTTTCGGCAGATGCTCTATATAATATTTACTGACACCACGGAAAATATATTTGTATTCCTCTCTTTTTGTATAGCGGTATGCGAGTGCCGTTCCGTAAATTCCCCACGCCTGGCCTCTCGCCCAGGCAGAACCGTCCCGGTAGCCCTGACAGGTTGCCCCGTGATCCGGATTTCCAGTTACCGGATCAAAGAAAAATGTATGCCAGGTCGAAAAGTCCGGGCGGATCACATTTTCAAGTGTGGTATGTACATGCCGGTCAGCGATCTGACGGTAACTCTCATCTCCCGTTTCCTGTGACGCCCAGTAAAGCAGCGGTACGTTGAGCAGACAGTCTATGATCAGCCTGTAATTTTCCGGCTCTCCCATAGCGCCCCACGCCTGGATAAATTCTCCCTTTTCCTGAAAACGGCTCTTTAACTGGTCTGCCGCAAGGAGCGCCGCTCTTTTTCCCGTCCCGGAACCGGTCAGCTTATAACCTGCGACACAGGATGGTGTATACAAAAATCCCATATCATGATGATCCACACAGATCTTCTGCTCGATCCGGTGCAGGAAATCCTGCATCTGGATCTCTGCCGCCTTTAACAGAACGTCCTCCCCGCCATATTCATAGGCAAGCCAGATCTCCCCCGTCCAGAATCCCGTCGTCCACTCCACGTTGTCGATTGGACGGTAAAATCCATTTTCACTGTATGCATTCTGAAATTTTGTCGTAAATTCCGGCAGAACACGCTTTACCTGCATGCAGGCAGATGCTAGCGCATCCTCGCGCTCCTCTTTTGTAATCGGCATAACGCCTTTTAAATTATTCTTTGTCTTCTCTGATAACTGCATATTCTTCCCCCATTTTCTTTTCAACAATGATTTTTTTCCCTTTCACCGGTACACAGAGCCGAAACTCCCTGATTTTCTCCGGGATGTGCGGTGTCCAGTAATATCCATCCTTCTCTGCCGCATCGATATGTACCCCCGCGATCTCCTCGATCAAAATTGGGACCGGTGCAGATGCCCAGGGGTGGCACAGGCTGGTATTCCATTTCTGGTCTTTCCCCCATGCCTCAAAACAGGTCGTTGCACCCTCGCGCAGCATGTTGACCCATCCGTGTTCCCCCTCATTGACCAGCAGCTCATACACCGTATCGTACTGTCCGCGTTCTGCGAACACACGCAGTACAAAATAACTCAGCATCACGCCGCAGGAAAATCCCTTCTGTTCCATAAATGTCAGTATTTTCTGTTCATCCGCTTTGGGAAGTAAATGAAAGTACATCGCATAAACATTCGAATGCAGTGCCGCGTGGCTGCTCGTCTCGCTGTCCGCTAAAAGTCCTGTCTTTTCCCGGTAAAAAGCGTTCCTGTATGCTTTTTTAATTTCTTTCGTCTGATACGGCATTTCCCTTCCACAGATCTCTGCCAGCGTATTCTGTGTCTCCATCGCCCCGATGTAGAGTGCATTGATCACATTATGGCAGCCTGGCGCCACCACAGGTCTCGTCAGTGGAAAATCATATCCATCCCGCAGATTTTCCGGCCAGTCCACAAGATTCCATTTGTCAGCGACCTGCTCTAACAGACCATCCTCCCTCGCATACTGCGAAAAATGTTTTAAAATCCCATCTGCGATTCCATAATAACGGTCCACCGTCTCTTTCTCCCCGGTAAAACGATAATACAGCAAAAGGAGCTGCGAATACAACAGTGAAAAATCTGCGATCTCCTGCATCAGGCCGCCCGGCGCAACCGCAAGCAGTCCCGGACAGACTCTCGCTGTCTGTGCGAACTGATTGATGCATTTCAACAGCATATCCGTCTTTCCAGTCAAAAGTATCTGCGCGTGCGCCGTCACGACCGCATCCCCTAAGTACTGACCTTTTTCCCTTGTCGGGCAGTCCACATAATTCTCCTGTGTTCCAAGCCGCACCGTATTTTTACAGATCCGAAAAATATTTTCCAATGTTTTCTCCTCTGTCTTTAACTCACACAGTGACTCACCCATCGGATAATGCCTTACCAGAAAACGGATATCTGACAGTTTAACGCCCCCGTCCGGCACGATCTTAACATACCGGAATCCCTTGTAATCATACGGATCAAACTCACATCTGCCATCCGCCAGCGTCCAGATTTCTCTGTAACAGCAGTTGCACCGCATGTCATAGCGCACACTACCCTTCCCGTCCAGTTCCTCCCCGTAAAACAACTTCACCTGATCGCCGTCTTTCCCCTCCGCGGTGAGCAGGATCATGCCTGTGATCTCCTCGCCCGCATCCAGAAGCATCGAACCATCAGGATCTTGTCTTATCACGGACGGTGTGATCTGATGTATGTGACCGTTATGATCTGCACACTTGTGCTCTAGCTTTGCCGGTTCCAATGGCTGTACGGCATCAGAGTGCAGCTTTGTCGGTTCTAGTGGATGCTCATTACCAGCGTGCAGCTTTATAGTCCCCAACTGATATTCCATGTAAGAGAGCATCTCCGTCGGCTGCTTCGTCAGCGTGTAATCTGCCCACACCGCCGGAACGGGTTTCTCCCAGCCGTCCGCATCAAACCCGGTATTTTTCCACCCATACGGGTATTTCCGGCTGTCAAAATTTTCTAAAAACTGTGTCTCGTATCCGACTGTCTCTCCCTCATAACAGTCCGTTTTCAAAAAGCAAAAAGAAACCGGTATCTCCTTTCCCTTTTCATCCCACAGCTCCGCCGCAAAGGCAAAACGCAGATCCCCGCTGTTCCACACACGGTTCACAAGTCCCTGATAATACAGATGGAGTGCCAACACATGCTCCCCGGCAGCAAGTGTCCCCAGTTCCAAAACATTGTAATAATACTTCGTATGATATGCCGCGGCAGGTCCTTCCCCCATAAACGCTCCATCCAGATATGCCTTATAATGGTCATCGGCTGTGATCTTACAGAAAATCTTCTGTGCACGCTCTAAAGTAAAATACCCGCGCACAAACACATGGACATTTTGTAATTCTGCCGTTTTTTCTCCTTCAAAAGCTGGCTGGACCTGTTCTTTGTGAAAGAGATTAACGGGCAAGGCATCGGCAAACTCCGGTATGGTGAGCCATCTGGCATCCCATGTTCCCTTTTTCTTAACTTTCTCTCCCATATTTCCCCCATATACAAAAACAGGGCGTCCCCGACGCCCTGTCAAATTTTTACTTATTCTTCTGACACTTCTTCAACTTCAAGTCCCAGTTCTTCCAACTGTTTTTTATCCACGATACCAGGTGCCTGTGTCATCAGACAGGATGCGTCTTTTACCTTCGGGAATGCAATGACATCACGGATAGAATCTGCGTGTACCATGTGCATTACCAGACGGTCAAGTCCATATGCTAATCCTGCGTGTGGCGGAACACCGTATTTGAATGCATCTAACAGGAATCCGAACTGCTCATGTGCACGTTCCTTGGTGAATCCAAGCACTTCAAACATCTTCTCCTGAATATCATCCTGATGGATACGCACGGAACCACCGCCAAGCTCTGTACCGTTTAATACGATATCATATGCCTTTGCACGGACACTGCCCGGATCAGAATCGATCTTATCCCAGTCCTCTTCCATCGGCATGGTAAATGGATGATGCATTGCCATAAAACGGTTTTCCTCATCAGACCACTCTAACAGCGGGAATTCTGTTACCCATAAGAAATTGTACTGGTTTGGATCGAGCAGATCTAACTCTTTTGCAAGTTCAAGACGAAGTGCACCAAGTACGTTCCATACGATCTTGTTTTTGTCTGCTGCAAATAATAATAAGTCTCCCGGCTCTCCCTGCATTGCAGATACAAGTACCTTTAACTCATCCTCTGTCATGAATTTTGCAAAGGAAGATTTATAGGTGCCATCCTCGTTCACTGCAAGGTAAGCAAGTCCCTTTGCACCGTAACCCTTTGCAAATTCAACCAGTTTGTCGATCTTTTTACGCGGCATGCCGGCTTGTCCCTTTGCGTTGATACCGCGGACAGAACCACCGTTTTCAAGCGCTCCTGTAAATACAGAAAATCCGCATCCCTCTACGACTTTGGATACATCACAAAGCTCCATGCCAAAACGTGTATCCGGCTTATCGGAACCGAAACGATCCATTGCTTCCTGCCATGGCATTCGTGGCAGTGGAAGTGTCACATCCACACCGATTGCTTCTTTAAAGATATATTTGAGCAGTCTCTCGTTGACATCAAGTACATCCTCTACATCTACGAATGCAAGCTCCATATCTGCCTGTGTAAATTCAGGCTGACGGTCTGCACGCAGATCCTCATCACGGAAGCATCTTGCGATCTGGAAATAACGGTCATAGCCAGAGCACATTAAAAGCTGTTTGTAAAGCTGCGGTGACTGCGGCAGTGCATAAAAATGTCCCGGATGAACACGGCTTGGTACTAAATAATCTCTTGCACCTTCCGGTGTTGACTTACATAACATCGGAGTCTCGATCTCAAGAAATCCCTCTTTTGCCATAAAGTCACGCATCAGATAAGCTACTTTACTGCGGAGCATCAGGTTTTTCTGGATATCCGGTCTGCGCAGGTCTAAGTAACGGTATTTTAAACGGACTTCGTCTTTTGTCTGGCTGTTCTCCTCGATCTGGAATGGAGGTGTCTCTGCCTCAGATAAAATACGGATATCCGTTGCGATCACTTCGATATCACCGGTCTTTAACGCCTCGTTCACCGCTGCGGAACGTTTTTCCACTTTTCCGGTTACAGCGATCACGAACTCACTTCTTAAACGCTCTGCTTTCTCATATCCCTCTTTACCAACGCTCTCCTCGTTAAATACGAGCTGCAAGATACCGGAACGGTCTCTTAAATCGATAAAGATCAGACTTCCTAAATTTCTTCTCTTCTGTACCCATCCCATGACGGTTACAGTCTCACCGATGTTCTGATTTGAAACCTCGGTACATCTATGGCTTCTGTGTAAGCCTTTCATTGATTCTGCCATTACTGCAATCCTCTTTCCTTTTTACTTATTAAAAAACTCAATGATCTCAAAGAAATCATTGCCTCTGTCACTAAACTTTACTTATTAAAGAACTGAATGATTTCGAAGAAATCATTCACCTTTTCGCTAAATTTTATTTATTGAAAAACTCAATGATCTCTTTATATCCCTCGGCGTCTAATTTTTCCTTCTGGAATTTCTTGTTTTTATTCATGCGGACAACAAGCACCTGTTTGCCTGCAGCACGTTCTTCCTGTGCCTTTCCGATGATCTCGCCGAGTTTTTCTGCCGGGCATCCCTTTTCGATCAGGTATGCTACTTTCGGGCGCTGTGTCGGAACGGTAAATCCGCTCTCCATCAGAAGAAGGATGATACGCTCAAAACCGATGGAAAATCCACATGCCGGTACATCCTGTCCGGTAAATTTGCCAACCATCTTATCGTAACGTCCACCGCCGCCGCAGGCTGCACCAAGCTCCGGCATGGAAATCTCAAAAATGGTTCCGGTATAGTAGCTCATGCCACGCACCAAAGTCGGATCAAATACCATTTTAAAGGAAGCTGCTTTTGCACCCTCCACGGTATCAATGATCTCTAAAAGATTGCTCTCAACCTCAGGATCTAAATATCCCTCCAGTGTCTTTGCAAGGTACTTGATACCATTATCTGCTTCCTCAACACCTTTAAAAAGTGCAAGATATTTCTCGATGGACTCTTTTGCATAACCCTCTTTTTCAAGTTCCTCTGCCACACCGTCAAGTCCGATCTTGTCCATTTTATCTAAAATAATAAATACGGTATCAAAATCTTCCTCTGCAAATCCACTGTATGCCGCCATCGCTTTTAAGATACGGCGCTCATTGATGCGGATCTCAAAATTCTTAAATCCGAGTTTACCGATCGTGGTTGTGGTTGCTAAGATCAGCTCGATCTCTGCAAGATTCGTCGGCTCTCCGATGATATCGATATCGCACTGCATAAACTGACGGTAGCGTCCACGCTGCGGACGGTCAGCTCTCCAGACATTTCCCATCTGGATTGCCTTAAACGGAGACGGAAGATCATTTGCATTATTTGAATAAAAACGAACCAACGGAACGGTCAGATCATAACGCATACCAAAATCAACTAAATCCGCTTCTTCTTTTGCTTCAGCGACTTTCAACTTTTCGCCGCGCTTCATTACCTTAAAAATCAGTTTTTCATTTTCTCCACCTTGCTTATTGCTCAGGTTTGCAATATTTTCCATGCAAGGTGTCTCGATCGGTGTAAAACCGAAACTGCGGTAAGTCTCTTTGATGACTTGCTGCACATAATCCCGGATCTGCATCTCTTCCGGTAAAATATCTTTCATGCCGTTGACCGGCTTTTTACTTAATGCCATAAAATTTCCTCCATCTTATGCCTAATATCCTTTGCCTATTATACGTTTCACGGTTGTATACGTCAAGAACTGTCCTGTGTACAGTACAAAAAATCTTATTTTTATGTTACTTCAATGTCATTTCGTTAAGTTACAGGGTTAGCCCCTAACTGGTTGTCTAATCCAAATTTTTTCAAAAAAGTTACCAAAATTGAAGAGTTGTCAAAACAGTACCTGATGAACACCACTACTTTGAAATCCGTTTTCAAAGCAGTCTATGGAATGCCCATCGCTTCTTACATGAAAGATTACCGTATGAAGTTGGCATCAAAAATGCTGTTGCATGAAGATAAATCTATTTCGGAAATTGTCGCCGCTGTGGGATATAAAAGCCAAAGTAAATTTATATCGGCTTTCCGAGATACATTTCAGATATTACCTACTGCATATCAGAAACTGTATCGTAATCAATAATTTTAATGCAAAACTGCACCCACAATATCCCTGAGTGCAGTTTTGTATCAATCAATATTCTAATGTTTCTCCATCAAGTGGAATATCCGGAACAAGTATCCTATACAAATGCACTTGCAAACGCTTGAAATTATAGGATTTAAGGAGTCTGTGAAGAAATCAAATACATAGCACTGTAAAATCAAAGTAAATATTTCGATCAACAGAACCTTTTATGACAACATCTCTTTCACACAAGTACTCCGATAATCACTCGGTGATATTTTATATCTTTCTTTAAATACTCGGTTAAATGTTCTCTGACTTTCAAATCCACTATCCAGACAAATATTTGTAATAGAATCTCTCGTATTTTCCAAACGATGGCATGCATAGTTCAGCCTTGCATCGTTAAGATATTGATTAAAGTTTCTATGGAATGTTTTGGAAAAGAGTCTGGATAAAACATATTTGCTCACGCCCAGGTCTTTTGCCATCTCTTCCAACGAAAACTTCTTCTTGAAATTTGCTGATATATAGGAAACTGTCTGGTAAATAAGATCGTTGCTCCCCACACTGCTCTTTTCTACCAAATTTAATTTTCCTATGCAGCGTGCCAACACAATTTGAAGATATGCCTGTGTAACAGTAATATCCGACTGTTCTGTCTCTAAAATTGCATTTATAACCCTATATACCTCCGGTTCAACCTTTTCCGCTTTGATGATTGGGTATTCAGGAGCCATGGATTGCATGATATCTGCAAATTTGGCTATCGCAAATGGCGATGCAATCAGATAAGTCGCTTTATTTACACCGGGTGTCAGTACCTGATAGTGATGAATAACATCTGGAAATACAAAGCCTATATCTCCTTTTTCCATATGGTATAGTTCCTGTCCGACACCAAGTTCTAATGATCCACTTGTTACACAAACGATCTCCAGTGCATTATGAAGATGTGGTTCAATATGTTTTGACTTCCTATTTATTGCTATAATCTCCTCTTTTGTGTCAACATATTTTAACTGCATGAAATACTCCCCTTTGCAACATTTGTCTATATCTTCTTTCGATTTGGCAAGCAATCCTTTTACACCTATCTTATAATCAACTTGTAAATA
>ERZ791819.37-NODE-37-length-137612-cov-13.560488_pt1 | contig 137612 bp, 140 predicted proteins | sample MGYA00510301_ERZ791819 | MGnify/ENA primary metagenome ERZ791819 (study PRJEB30046, sample SAMN00791999) | human gut metagenome | study: EMG produced TPA metagenomics assembly of the A metagenome-wide association study of gut microbiota in type 2...
AAGTCATTTCAGCTATGGTTGGGATGATAAAGCCTGATGCCGGTATCTATCAGTGCCTGTTTGATAAATACAATCTGAATCCGAAAGAATGTGTGTTCATAGATGACAGACCGGAGAATATCGAAGGTGGCAGAAAGCTTGGTATGGAGGGAATTGTGTTTACAGACTATGAGACCGGAAAGAAAAAGCTGGAGCAGATGCTGATGGCAAAATCAAAGGAAGACTAATAAAGGATTGGAGCATTACAGATGAAGACAGCAATAGTATATGCATCAGTGCATCATGGAAACACAAAAAAGATAATTGACGAGATAGCAAAGACAAACGATGTCGAGCTGATAGATGCGACACAGACGGCAGAGAAAGACCTGTCGGAATATGATTTAATCGGTTTTGCATCAGGAGTATACGGCGGAAAGTTCCATCAGTCGGTGCTTAAGTTTGCATCAGTCAATCTCACAGACAATAAAAATGTATTTCTTATCTGCACATATGGCGGCAGACCTGTTTTTAAGTCAATTGAGAAGGTAATAGCATACAAACATGACACCATTGTTGGAAGGTTTTCATGCAAGGGATTTGATACGTTCGGACCGTTCAAGCTGATTGGCGGGGTATCAAAGGGACATCCGGATGAGAAGGATATTGCGGCGGCAGTAGAGTTTTACAACGGACTAACAGAACAGCCAGTGTTTCTGAAATAGAGAAACACTGGCTGTTTTTATAATCCTAGTTTTTTTATAGCTCAAGATTCATATAAATCTCATCACGTTCATCCTGCTCAATACCCAGATAATGCTGCGTGACTTTATAGGACGAGTGATTGTAGACATCCATCAGTAGAGCAGGCGGTGTGCCGTTCTTCCAGGCGTGATATCCAAATGTCTTTCTCAAAGAGTGACAGCTGATATGTTCATCCTGAACGGTCTCCTCGGCAGCAGTCCTTACAATTCGGTATGCCTGAACTCTGTTTATTGGCTGCCTCCTACAGGTGGCTTTTGTAAAAATAAACTCATGTTCAGTTGGATGCCGTTCGTTGAAATATGCCCGGAGAGCATCGGTGGCATTGCAGTTTAGAGTGACATAGTTATTCTTGCCGGTCTTTTGCTCGTTGATAAGAAAATGAGAGCGAAATACATGGTGCTCGAAATTGTATACGTTATCCCACTTCAATTTAAGCAGGTCACTGATTCTTAGTGCAGTGTTTAATCCCATAACAATTAAACAGTAATTGCGGCGGTTTGGATGGATATCTTTATAGTACATCCTGAAAGCCGCCAGTTCATCCTTATTTCGGATTGGCTGTGTAGTTCCCATTGAATACTCCTTTGCGGTAGAAAATATTATCAGGCACATGCCGCATGACAGACTCTTCCCTGGAATATCCAAAATCCACAACAAAATAATAGTAATTATAAAAAGCAAAAAATGCAACATTTTATAGTAAAATGTTACATTTTTTGCTTTACACCTACTATATCGGACACCATTTTCAGAACTTAACCCCAAAAAAAAATTTTTTTAAATAATTTTCTTTACCTTTTTCTATCATTTTTAATTAATCTCACTGGATTCAACTATATCACGTTAAATATAAAGTAATTCTTGATGAAATATGACTAAACCAGCATAAATATTTGATGTTATTTAATCAACTTCTGTTTTGCCCCCCTTATTAATCTGCGAAAAAATGTAACATTTTACTATAAAATGTTGCATAATTCGGAAAAGCATGGACAAAGCTATTCCTTAGTGCATGGAGGTAGAAAATGCTCAAATTATCATTAAAGGAAGGGCAATATGTAAATATCGGAGATGATATCCGAATCGTGTTCGCGGGTGGAACAGGAAAGCACTGTCGATTACTGATAGATGCTCCAAAAGAACTGAATATCGCAAGATCCAACAACGAACAGGACCCGGCGAAGCGAAAAGATACATATTATCCTGAACCTGAGTTTTCCAGTGAAGCAAAGAAACAAATCAAGCAAATCATCTGGAATGAGAAAGAACGTCAGAAAAAGACGCAAAGCAACTAATCAAGTTAATAGGCGGCCGTGGCATTTGCCACACCCGGGAAGCCGCTTGTTATAGAAAACCGCAACTGCTTAAATAAAACAATCACAAAGCAGCTGCACAACCCTCGGGAAAAGGATTTCCAGAGGTCAAACATAATAACCCACGAACGTGGGACAAGGAGGATTATATTATGGTAGTACAACACAACATGCAGGCAGCAAATGCCAACAGAATGCTCAACGTAACAACAAGCGCACAGTCAAAGAGCACAGAGAAGCTTTCATCAGGTTACAGAATTAACCGTGCAGCAGATGATGCAGCAGGACTTACAATTTCTGAGAAGATGAGAAAGCAGATCAAGGGACTTGACAGAGCTTCAACAAATGCTCAGGATGGTGTTTCAGCAGTACAGACAGCCGAGGGTGCTCTCACAGAGGTTCACTCAATGCTTCAGCGTATGAACGAGCTTGCAGTTCAGTCAGCAAATGGTACAAACTCTGCAACAGACAGAAAGGCAATTCAGGATGAGGTTAATCAGCTCTCAACAGAGATTGACCGTGTATCAGAGACAACAAAGTTCAACGAAACATATCTTCTTAAGGGTGACACCAAAACAGCCGATAAAGCATCTTTTATGAAAGCTGGATATGTAATAAATAAAAGCGCTACTTTATTTACAAAAGGTGGAACAGCTGCGCTTGATGAGGCAGGATTAAAGGCTGCTTTAGATAAGGGCGAAAAGGTATATAATGCTAAAGACGCTCAGGATGATACCAAGCTTGCAACAAAGGGTACTGAATATACATATGCCACAAAAATATATGATGAAAATGGAAAAGTTGTATCCGCTAAAGATATTGTAAACACTATGCAAGCTGATGGAAAAACAGCAGCTACAAAATACTTTGCAGATGAAGCTAAGACTATTGAATTGACAACAGCTAAAGCAAAAAATTATACTGATAGCTTCTCGGTTAATGGTAAACTTTCTTTTAATTTACATGTAGGAGCAGATTCATCTTCCGATAATAAAATTACAGTTGATATTGACGCTATGAGCGCAGCTGGAATTGGAATTAAAGGTCTTCATGTTGATACAGAAGAAACTGCTACAGCCGCTATTGACCGTATTTCAGAGGCTATCTCAAAAGTATCTTCACAGCGTTCATCACTCGGTGCTGTTCAGAACAGACTTGAGCACACAATCAACAATCTCGATAACGTATCTGAGAATACCACATCAGCTGAGTCTCGTATCCGTGATACAGATATGGCTAAAGAGATGGTTAACTACAGCAAGAACAACATTCTTGCTCAGGCTGGACAGTCTATGCTTGCACAGGCTAATCAGTCAAATCAGGGTGTACTTTCACTCTTACAGTAATCATCTACAATTTAATGTTGTACAAAGCGAAAAGAGCTCGAAAGAGCAATGTCATTAAGTTAAGAATTTTGACATAATTATAAAACACATCATATTTGCAATTGTTTGATAAATATGATGTGTTTTTTTCTTTTGTCTATTTTGCAGCACAACAAAAAGACAGATTGTTTATCTGTCAAAAAAACCTTATAATTATCTATGATTAAGCCACTCTATATAGAAAGCTTACAGATGCCTGGGGGTTTGACTTTGCGAGGGTCTTTTCGACTAGGTCTTACTGGTAATACATGCTTTTCTATTAGGTTAATCACATCAGGTGGACTAAGATTGCGTTTATTACGGAGATATTCTCTACAAATATAAATGGCGATTGTAAAGTTCACCTGTTTTGTTTTATCACTTTTTCGTGGAAGATAATCAAACACTTGATTTACAAGCATCCACTTATAGCCTGCATTTTTTGTGGCCTTTGTATTTTTCCTCGAAAAAATCTGAGTGATATCTATATCAAACTGATCATTTGGAGGAAGATTTAACCCAGATGCAATTCCATTATTATTTTTATCTTTGACACGTATAGCGAATTTCAATCCTTTTTCAATTGCATGTGCAAAAATGTTATAGTTTTCATATCCTCTATCAGCAACAAGAATAACATTCTCTAGTTTCAATCGGTCAATCATTGTTGCACATGCTCTAAACTCGTTGTAATCTGATGCTAAGATCTTGATTGGTCATCTTAACTTAATGACATTGGATAAACAGTGGCTTTTATGATTTAGTCACCGCCTCCTACTCGATTTGTAAAAACACAAAAAATGATTCTGCTAGATTGTGCTTAAAATCGTTATATGATAAAATGAATTATCTTAATCGTGCAATTCCATTACACTGGAGGGGACGAAAAATGGTAAAAAACAATTTTGAAAAAGAAATAAAGATAAAATGCTTAGAGGAAGATACTACACAAGCTGAGATTGCGGAAAAGGCCGGAACAACAGGCTCTTATGTCAGCCGCTTGATCAACAAAAATGATGGGATTATAAACAAGACTTTTGTGCGCCTTCTGGAAGAACTTGGATACGACGTTGAATTGACATATGTGAAAAAGGAGGCTTAATGTAAATGGTGAATCTGAGTAAATTAGAAGAAATCAAAGATCTACGAACAGTATGGCCGCACGAGGCTTTGGATTTCACGCCATGGCTTTCACAGGATGATAATATTGCACTTCTTGCAGATGCTGTAGGCCTTGATATTACAGTAGATGAAACAGAATCCTCCGTTGGAGACTTCAATGTGGATATTTTTGCTTCTGAAACTGGAACCGATCGAAAAATCATCATAGAGAATCAGCTGGAGGATACCAACCATGACCATCTGGGCAAGCTGATTACTTATGCATCTGGTAAGTCGGCAGATGTGATTATTTGGGTGGTAAAGCATGCACGTGAAGAACATAAGGCGGCAATTGAATGGTTAAACAACCACACCGATGAAAAGGTGGGATTTTTTCTTTGTGAGATCAAGTTGTATCGAATCGGCAATTCGGAACCGGCGGTAAAGTTTGAAGTTATTGAAAAACCGAACGACTGGACAAAGGAAGTAAAGAAGAGTGACTCTGCAAATGCAACTCAGCAGCAACGCTATGATTATTGGGTGGCATTTCAGGATTACGCTTTCCAAAATGCACAGTTTGCAAAGAACTTCAATCGCAGAAAACCGTCTATGGATCATTGGATGAACTTCAGCGTAGGTTCTTCTGCCTGCTATATTGCTGTATCGCAGATTCAGAAACGGAACGAACTGGATGTGGAACTGTATATCAGTGAGGATAAAGACCTGTTCCACTCTCTCTTCGATAATAAGGATGCCATTGAATCCGATGCCACTTTGACCTTTGACTGGCGGGAACTGCCGGAGCGCAAGGCAAGCCGCATCGTTATCGAGAAGGGCGTGACCTTCGGAGACAAAAGCCAATGGAATGCACAGTTTGATTGGATTATTGATATCATGCTTAAAATTAAGAAAGCGTTCAAGAAGTATTTATAATTTATTCTATTTGAGGGAGATGAAACAGAATGGGTGAGAAAGTATATAAGCCAATTGTAAAAGATGGGAATCACCTCCTACGTTCCAAGGACAATCCAGACCGCATGAGAGGATTGACGCGGGATGAGAATGGTCTATCATATGCCGAGAATATGATGAGAAAATCGGACATCTGGCGCTTTCAATAATAAAACTGGATCTGGATGATGGTGTCAAGGTTAATTATCGTAAGGTTCAGACGGCATCAGATGGTAAATTCTATGAGATACGGGCAGATTCTAAGAACATTAAGGCAAAGGAAAAGTAGCTGATGGAGAAATAAATGCAAAATTTGAGTATATTTGACATAAATATTTCATCAAAATTAACAGGAATATTTGAACAACTTCAATCGACTTTACGAAAATTTGATTTTAGCGATATAAAAGAAAAAGAACTATATTCAAAAGTTCAATCAATAAATCCGAAACAAGATATTGTTTTGGAGGATATAGAATGGTTATATGAAGATTATGAAAAGCTATCAGATGTATTTGATGGATTAGATTCGGATTTTTCATTTTTGGATTCTGAGCTGGCCAATTACTTAAAAAAGATCATATATAGCCGAAATATTGAAAAACGAGAAAAAATAGTTATATTGATATCTCATATTGAAAAATTGATTGAGGAGTGCCTTGATGAATCATTTGGAAAGAATGGAATAAAACAAGAGGTAAAGAATGCAATCAATTCAAAATTGGATAAGATAACAGGTGCTAATATAGGACGATGCTATATATTGGCAATAACCAACATTGTTTTTGCAAGGACGGATGCTTTTAACGATGAAATAGATAAAAGAATTCCTTTTAGAAATCATATATTACACAATGGAATATATCAATATAGTGATAGCGAAATCTCGCAAATGTATTTTGTATTGCTGTCATTTATTAAGAATATTCTGATTGGTGGATGGGCAATTAAGTATGAAGCTTTTGATTAGAATTGGAGGTAGAATTATGGCAGAAGATAAGCTGTTTTCCGGCGAATCAAAGGATATAGAGTACAAGGTTACTGTACCAGAGAAAAACGAAAAATACATGAAAACAGTGGTCGCTTTTGCAAATGGCAGAGGTGGAAAGATTGTTTTTGGAATAGATGATAAAACATTAGATATTGTTGGAATGGATGTAGATAATATCTATAAAACCATGGATGCCATTACCAATGCTATTTCTGATGCCTGTGAACCTGCAATCAGACCGGATGTTGCGTTACAGACTGTTAAGGATAAGACTGTGATTGTAGTGGATATTCTTCCGGGTGCACAGCGTCCATATTATATCAAATCGCAGGGAATGGTGGATGGTACTTATGTGAGGGTATCCGGTACAACCAGACATGTGGAAGGATATATGCTGAAGGAACTGATTTTAGAGGGACAGAATCGCTATTTTGATAGTGAAATATGCCAGAATATGCCTGTTTCCGACAGCGAGATCGAGGAACTTTGCAAAAGTATGAAAGAAACTGCCTTGAAAAATACATGGCAGGATAGTGAGAAAGCAAAGATAAAAGATGTAACAAAGAATACATTGATTTCATGGGGCGTGTTGAAGGATGCAGAGGGTAAGGTATATCCGACAAATGCCTATGCACTTTTAACAGGCAAAATGCCGCAAATGCCGGTAATTCAATGTGGTGTGTTTAAAGGAACGAATCGTGCACATTTTGTTGACCGTAGGGAATTTGAAGGCTCTATTCAGGAGCAGATGGAAGCAGCTTATCAGTATGTCCTTGAAAAAATCAATATGGGAATGACGATAATGGGGATGTACAGACAGGATGTATATGAGCTTCCGACAGACAGTATTCGTGAGTTAATTGCAAATGCAGTGGCACACCGCAGTTATCTTGAGCCGGGAAATATCCAGGTAGCATTGTTTGATGACAGATTGGAGGTAACTTCTCCGGGAATGCTTTTGAATAATGTTACCATTTTAAAAATGCTAGAAGGCTATTCAAAGCCGAGAAATCCGGCAATTGCCAGAGCTTTTGCGTATATGAAGATTATTGAGAAATGGGGAACCGGAATACCGAGATTATTTGAAGTATGTGAGGAGTATGGACTGCCGAAGCCAGAGCTGATTGATTTTGATGGCGATTTCAGAGTAAATATGTACCGTAAGGTAAAAGGTGAGTTTGGTGTCAATGGTGTAACTACCCAAACTACCCAAACGCACCAATCTACTCAAAGCAAGAAATCAACATTATCAGATGATGATAAAAAGATACTGGAATTAGTCCATAATTATCCGTCCATGTCTCAAAGAGAGTATGCAAATGAATTGGGATGGAATTTAGATCGTGTGAAGTATTATTTAAGAAAAATGAAAACACAAGAACTGATTAAGCGTGTGGGTAATAGTCACAGCGGTTATTGGGAAGTGCTGGCAGAGGTGAATCAATTGCAGAATTAAACTTAAAGAAGATTGTTTGAATGCGTCGAAATGTATTTTGAGCGATATCTGAATGATCTGGATACATTTTTTATGCTGTTACAGACACAAACTCTCTTATTATTTTTGATGAGGTACAGATGTTTCAACAGGCAAGAGCTGCGATAAAATATTTGGTTGGCGAAGTCGATTCGGTGAGGTCAAGTGGTTGTAAAAAATAGAAAGATTTTCTTGAAGGATGTGGATATTTATGATATTTTAAAAGTTAGAAGAATAGTCATATAAGTAGGAAAAACTTTTCTAGAGGAGGAATTATGATGGTGGAAACAAAAGAACTTTCGGAATTGGCGCGGTCGAATCGCATTGCGATGCTGTCACATATCAGTACGGTAACGGTTATGGTGCTTTTTATGATATGGGAAAGCGTAAGAGGACAACTGTCTCCGGTATATATGACAATCGCTACGGTCATTGGTGTCATACCTTTGATTGGCGAGGTGATTTGTTGGAAAGGTAATACGGAACATGCGATGATCAAACATCTGGTTTCCTATGGATTTTCATTGTTTTACACAATATGTCTTTTTACCTCACCGACAAATCTGATTTATGTATTTGTAATTCCGATGATTTTTGTTGTCACCACTTACAGTGACACACGTTATCTTCTTCTGATTAATACAGGTACCATATTAGAGAGTATCATTGTTGTTGTGATCGGTGCGACAAAAGGTGGTTTTGGGTATCATGGAATCGAAGCAGCAGTTGTACAGATTGTTGTTATGATCATGGTTGGAGCGAATTCTGTTTTGACTACAAAAGTGATTCGCGAAAACGCAAGAAAGAGATTTACAGAAGTGGCGCAGGCAAAAGCAGAGGCTGAAAATCTTCTGGAAAGAAATGAGGAACTTGATCAGCAGCTTTCCGGCAATATTGCAGATATCAATGTACGTTTCGAAAAGCTGACAGCGGCATCTAAGACAACGACTGAGGCAATGCAGGAAGTATCTGCAGGTGCTACTGATACCGCAGAACATGTGCAGAATCAGTTGGAACAGACACATGCAATTCAGGATAAGGTGGATGAAGTTGCAGCCGCTGTGGAAGAAATCGGAAACAGCATGACGCTTACTCTGAAAGCGTTAGAGGAAGGCAAACAGGATATCGAGCACCTGGCATCGGAAGTTGAAGCTTCTGTTGATAATGGAACCGAGGTTACAGAAAAACTGGAAAATCTGAACCAGTATATGGATGAAATGAATTCCATTGTAGAACTGATTGGAGGAATTACGAACCAAACAAGTCTTCTTGCATTGAATGCGAGCATTGAAGCAGCCCGTGCCGGAGAGGCAGGAAGAGGATTTTCTGTCGTTGCAACAGAAATTTCCGGTATGGCAACGAGAACCAAAGAAGCAACCGTACATATTACAGAGTTGATCAGCAACGTGTCCAATGCAATCATGGAGGTGGTCGGTGTTGTCTCCAATATGATAGATGGAATTAACGAAGAGAAGACTGGTGCATCAAATGCAGAAGAAAGCTTTGAAAGTATCGAGGACAATACGCGGGCAATTCAGAAAAATGCAGATACTCTTTCAAGAAGCATTTCCGAGTTGCAGAATGCAAATAAGGAAATTATAGATTCCATTCAGACAATCTCAGCGATTTCCCAGCAGGTATCGGCGCACGCAGGTGAGACGATGCAGGCAGAGGAAGAAAATTTGAATGTAATGCAGGATGTAAGTGCAATTATGCAGAAGCTGGCAAAACTGGCTGCCCATTCATAAAGGAAAATAAACAATAAAAGAAAGCTCTAATACTGTGACGAACTGCATAAATGGACTGAAAAATGCCATTTCATCACAAAAAAGTGGTGAGATGGCATTTTTTTTAGAAAAACAAAAACAAATAATCACACAAAATCTTGTAAAAGGTGAAGATGCTGTATATACTATGACAATCAAGATTACGGATAAGAAGCTTGTTGCATTAAAGAGCAGAAAGAATGTGTGAATTACTTACAGAAAAAATAGATGTTGCCAAAAATGTTGATTTAGAATTACTTAGAGCAAAAATTCCTGAAATTAAGCAAGTTATGTTTATGAGAGCGAATTAAATTCAATGTAAACTTACTTATATTTTTGCCGAATGTGGTATTGCGTTTAGAATAGTGCCTAATTTTAAGGGTGCACCAGTTCAAGGTTTTATAAAACCTATTGACAAGGTATTTTATTGAATATATAATTACCAATGGTAATTAACTAAGATAACTAAACTGTAAGGAGCGTCTACTGCGAATATGAACGAGGACAAGATAAAAAGAATGCTGGATGCCTGTTATCTGGCAAAGAGAATCAGGGAATTGCTTCCGGAGCTTCCGGAGGGAGTGACACCGGCGTACATCCAGTACATGGATGTCATTCACAAGCTTAAGAAAAAGAGCGAAAACGTAAAAGTATCGGACATCAGCGATTATCTGAAGCTTCCGAGGCCGGGAGTAACACGCACCGTAAAGGAGATGGAGAAAAAGGGATATCTCAGCAAATATGCGTCGAATGAGGATGGCAGGATAACTTACATCGCGATTACGGAAAAAGGCGAGGAGCTGTCGGAGAGATACGACAAAAACTATTACAGCCGGCTTTTGAAATATATGGATGATATTTCGGATGATGAAGCGGACTGTATGATTTCGACAATTGAGAAATTTTACAAGGTGATGAGCGAAAGGAGAGTTGAAATTGAGTAAGAGTGACTCAAAATCGGATTTTACACATGGAAGCATTTTAGGAAAATTATTGCCGTTTATGGTGCCAATCCTTGGAGCGTTGGTGCTTCAGGCGGCATACGGCGCGGTAGATCTTCTGGTTGTGGGAAGATTTGGAACGACATCGGGACTTTCGGCGGTATCAACGGGAAGTCAGGTGCTCAATCTGGTGACATTTGTGATAACGCAGTTTGCAATGGGTATCACAGTTCTGATAGCAAGATATATCGGTGAAAACAAAAAACAGCACATTGGTCCGCTGATCGGTGGTTCAACTATTATATATGCGATAATATCTGTGGTGTTGTTTGTCATCATGATAGGCTTTTCGCGCCAGATAGCAGTACTTATGCAGGCTCCACAGGAGGCAGTAGACCTGACCTCTGTATATGTGAGAATTTGTGGAGGCGGCATATTTTTCATAGTAGCGTACAATCTGCTTGCAGCAATTTTCAGGGGACTCGGAGACAGCAAATCGCCTCTGATTTTTGTAGCCGTTGCGTGTGTTGTAAATATAGTAGGAGATCTGGTTCTTGTTGCAGGATTTAAAATGGATGCTGCCGGAGCTGCTATTGCAACAGTTGCAGCACAGGCGGTAAGTGTTGGTTTTGCGATAGTGCTTCTTGTCAAAAAGCAGCTTGTGAAGATAACCGGAGATGATTTTAAGGTAAATGAGCACTGTGTGAGAGCGTTAAAAGTGGGAGCTCCGCTTGCACTGCAGGAGTGCCTGACACAGATTTCGTTCCTCGCACTCTGTGCGTTTGTCAACAGACTCGGACTTACAGCTTCATCTGGATACGGTGTCGCATGTAAAATAGTCAATTTTGCAATGCTTGTGCCAAGCTCACTTATGCAGTCTATGGCATCGTTTGTATCACAAAATGTGGGCGCAGGCAAAGAAAAAAGAGCCAAAAAAGCCATGTTTACAGGTATGGGCGTAGGTCTTGTGGTCGGTTGTGTGGTATTTTCATTTGTAATGTTTAAGGGAGATCTTCTGACCGGAATATTTACGACAGATACTGCCGTAATTCAGAAAGGCTATGATTATTTAAGGGGATTTGCGCTGGAATCAATTGTGACAGCATTTTTATTTAGTATGATCGGTTACTTTAACGGTCATGATAAGACGGTCTGGGTTATGATTCAGGGACTTGTGCAGACGCTTCTGGTGAGACTTCCGCTGGCGTATTACATGAGTATCCAGCTGGACGCAAGCCTTACAAAGATAGGACTTGCGGCTCCAGTGGCAACTATTTTTGGAATTGTGCTTAATGTGATTTTCTATTTGTGGATGAATCGAAAAAATGTAAGTGTAGACGAAGAATAATATTTTCTGGCTAAATACATTGATAAAATCGTACAAAATGAGTATAATAATAGTACGAAGAAAGGGAGTGGTGATATGTCAATTACAGCAACTGAATTGAAAAATAATCTTGGAAAATATTTATTATTATCTGCAAAAGAAGATATTTTTATCACAAAGAATGGAAAAGTAGTGGCAAAACTGACAAATCCACATCAGGACAGAGTAGAAGTAGCAAAATCCCTGTTTGGAATCTTACCAAAGGATGCAGACCTGAATGAAGCAAAAGAAGAAAGGCTTGGTGCAAAATAGATGAGGATTCTTGCAGATACAAATGTGATAATAGATGCCCTGACTTCAAGAGAGCCATGGAATAAAAGTGCAGAAGAAATATTTCTTATGGCAGCAAATCATACAATCGAAATGTACATTACTGCAAGTTCAGCAACAGACATCTATTATCTTATAAGGAAACATTTGCATAACATAGATGCAGCAAAGATGATAATGGGAAAGCTTTATTCATTGACTGGAATATTAGAGGTTACAGCGGATGACTGCATGGATGCACTTGCATCTGCAATCAGTGACTATGAGGATGCAGTTGTTGAAAAGGTGGCATCCAGAAAAGATATGGATTATATTGTCACAAGAAATATAAAAGATTATCAGGCAGGTGGAACAAAGATAATTCTGCCAGATGATTTTGTGAAATTTGTTGAAGAGGAATAATTTTTCCACTTTTTGGAAAAACTGCAAAAAATATAGCGTCTATTGTCTGATCAGTATTTGTCACAAGGGTGATATTGTTGTATCACAGGATTATGGGGACCCGAAGAAACGGACGTCCGAGGATGATGAACATTTCAGCGAGTCATTTGAGAAAATGATACGCATGGCAATTCAGAACAGGGAAGGCGAAAACAATGGCAAACCGGTTATTTCTCCGATTGTAAATGGATAATGGAAGTGAAGTCTGATGACTAAGCAAGAATGGTATAAACAGCTCTTTGAACACCTCGAAGCCTCGAAGTTCAGAAGCAGATTTTCATTCCTTGGTTGACATCCCATCTGCCGTTTGCTACACCGATATCACATATTTGGGAATGTAACCGGTTGGGGGCGCACCCCTTCAGTCTGTGGCTTTCTGGTTGCAAAAGCAATAACCAACTAATATTTCAAAGAGAAGGTGTTTTTCTTGTAAGAGAGGACACCCTCTTTTTGTAATTTACTCAATTCATTAGATAGAGCACTTCGGTCTGCATTCAGATAATCTGCCAGCCCTTGTCTGTCGTAAGGGATTGTAAATGTGTTAGAACCGGCACGCATAGATTCGCCAGACAAGTAATTAAGTATCTTGTCACGTAAATTTTTCTTAGAAACATGATCTATTTTGTTCATTAATCTTACATTTTTTCTTGCTATTATCTCTAAAAGGTTATGAATCAATCTTGTATGGAAACTACAAGATGAAGAACAGGTTGTAACAATATGATTTATATTGAAAAGCATGACGGTGAGATTTTCATTAGCAATAACACTGATTTGAGCAGGAACACTACTGATGCAGGCATAGCTTTCGCCATAGAGCATTCCTGATGATAGCTCTGTAATAATATTGCGATTTCCCCAAACATCATCATTTATTATGAGAGCCTGACCAGATAGAATCATGCCGATAGTCTGTACCTTATCTCCACTTCTTAGCAGATATTCGCCCTTTGAATAGTTTTTAATGCTGACAGATAGACATTTAAGCATAGAAAGAATTTCTGCTTCTGAAATTCCTTGAAACAAAGGTGTATTTTTTAAGATGTTAATATATTTTTCCATGAGATATTTAATCCTTCTTTTCATATTTTCCTTAGTATATCACAAAAATTGAAAAATAAAACAAAAATGTTGTATAGACAACGGAATTATTGTTATGAGATTGATATAGTATCATTAAGCAACAGAAAATAATGAATAAATCAATATAAAAGGAGAACGACATGGAAAATAAGATGTTTTGTTATCAATGTGAACAGACAGCAGGATGCACAGGATGTACCGGAAATTCAGGAGTATGCGGAAAGTCCGCCAATACTGCAAGATTACAGGATGAGCTTACAGGAGCACTAATTGGACTTGCTCGTGCAGCCGAGGGCAATGAGCACCTTGTAACTGAAGAGATGAATCAATTAGTTCTTGAGGGATTGTTTACAACTATTACAAATGTAAGCTTTAATGATGAGACATTAAACCTTTTAATTAAAAAGATAGAAGACACAAAAAAGAAATTAGTACCAAATTGCTTTACATGTTCCGGCTCATGTGGAAAAAACAATAATTTTGATATGAATACTCTCTGGACTACTGATGAAGATGTTCGTTCATTAAAATCCTTAATACTTTTTGGAATTCGTGGAATGGCTGCATATGCATATCATGCAAGTGTGCTTGGATATACCGATGAAACAATCAGCAAATTCTTCTATAAGGCACTTTTTGCAATCGGAACGAAAGATTGGGGAATGGATGAACTACTTCCTATTGTATTAGAGGTTGGAGAAGTAAATTTAAGATGTATGGAGCTTTTAGATCAAGCAAATACTACAACTTATGGAACTCCTGTACCAACAACGGTACCTCTTACAATTGAAAAAGGACCATTTATTATTATTACAGGTCATGATTTAAAAGATTTACAACTTTTATTAGAGCAGACAAAAGATAAGGGAATCAATATCTATACACATGGTGAAATGCTTCCAGCACATGCATATCCAGAACTCAAGAAGTACTCTCATCTAAAGGGAAACTTTGGTACAGCATGGCAGAATCAGCAGAAAGAGTTTGATAATATTCCTGGAGCAATTCTTTATACAACGAACTGTCTTATGCCTGTAAAACCAAGCTACGCAGACAGAGTATTTACAACAGAAGTGGTATCTTATCCGGAAATTGTACACATAGGAGAAGAAAAGGATTTTACACCGGTTATTGAAAAGGCACTCGCCTTAGGTGGATATACCAAAGAACGGCATATGACCGGAATTAATGGTGGAGCACAGGTAACAACCGGTTTCTCACATGGAACTGTATTATCTGTAGCAGGTCAGGTGATTGAAGCAGTAAAGAATGGAGATATTAAACATTTCTTCCTGGTTGGTGGATGTGATGGAGCCAGAGTAGGAAGAAACTACTACACAGAGTTTGTAAAACAGTCTCCTGCAGACAGCATTATTTTGACGCTTGCATGTGGAAAATACAGGTTCAACGATTTAGATTTAGGAACAATCGGAGGACTTCCAAGAATCATGGATATGGGACAGTGTAATGATGCTTATAGTGCAATCAAGGTCGCAATCGCTTTAGCAGAAGCATTTGAATGTGATGTAAATGAACTACCGCTATCAATGGTACTTTCATGGTACGAGCAGAAGGCCGTATGTATTTTACTTACACTTCTTTATCTTGGAATAAAGAACATTCACCTCGGACCAACATTACCGGCATTTATTTCGCCAAATGTGTTGAATTTCCTGGTAGAAAATTATGGTATTTCTCCAATAAGTACACCGGAAGAGGATCTAAAAAAGTTATTAAATAATTAATCAGGATGGAACGGAAAAAGACACTAAATTTACAATTAAGAGATATTTTTTCTTAAAACGAAATAGGTGAAAGGTGGGAAAATATTATGAGTAAAAAAATTGATTTAAACCAATCGGTGTATGATATTACGAAAACTTATCCGGAAGTGATTGATATTATGGTAAATCTTGGGTTTGACGAAATTAAGAAGCCGGCCATGCTAAACTCCGTTGGACGAATTATGACAATTCCTAAGGGTGCAAAGGCAAAAGGAATTTCGATTCCGGTTATTATAGCAGAACTTATAAAAAATGGTTTTGAAATTACCGGTAATATGCCGGATATTTCTTCTATGGCGAGCAAAGAATTTCAAGTCAAAGAGACCGGCAATACAGAATTGCTGAAGGATTATTTAAAGAGGCTTGGAAATGGAGAAGATTTAGAAAGTGTTAAAAAAGATTTTGTTAAAAGTTTTTCTGATGTAGATGCTTCTGAAATTATGAAGGCAGAGCAGGAACTTATAAAAGAGGGAACACCTATTACAGAGGTGCAGAAACTGTGTGATGTGCATAGTGCATTGTTTCATGGCTTAACTAAAGAAGAAAAAATAGCAAATGCTGAAAAGGCAGTCGAAGAATCTTTGAAAAAAGAAGAAGCATCTGAAATGAAAACTATGCCGGATGCATATGTCAGAAAACATGAGCTTGCAAAAGCACTCAGAGAAACAAAGGGGCATCCTCTTTATTCTTTTACAGAAGAAAATGAAAGGTTTAGCAAAGAAATAGCAGATATCAGAGGTGCACTGGAAAAGGGCGAAGATGTAAGCAAAAAAATATCAGATTTCAGACAAATAGCAACACACTATGCAAAAAAAGGTGATTTGATTTATCCACTGCTTAAGGTTCGCTATGAAATTTCAGGACCATCGGACGTTATGTGGAGTGTTGATGATGAAATTAGAGATGAATTAGCAGCAATAGATAAGGAATGCAATCATGACAAAGAATGGATTAAAAGAGTACAGGCTGTTTTAACAAGAGCGGATGAAATGATTTATAAAGAGGCTAATATATTGTTTCCTATCTGCGCAGTGAATTTTACAGTCGAAGAATGGTATGGAATCTATGAAGATGCCAAAGACTATACATTAGTGTATGGCATTGAGAATAGATGGGAAGAAGCAGAAAAATATATTCAGGATAAAAAGAATCGTCATGAGGCGGCTATTTATGAAGGTGAAATAGTAATGGGCGGTGGACATATGAGCGTAGCACAGCTGGAAGCTATGCTTAATACGTTTCCAATAGAGATTACATTTGTCGATGATAATAATATAAATCGTTACTTTAACGAAGGAGCGAAAGTGTTCAAACGCCCTGGCATGGCAATTGACAGAGAAGTATTCTCTTGTCATCCGCCTAAGATAGAACCAATGGTTCGTTCCATTATAGAAAGTTTTAAAAATCATACAATGGATAGCGTTCCGGTTTGGATGGAAAAGCAAGGTAAACCATTTTTAGTTACTTATTATGCAGTGAGAGACAAAAATGATATTTATCTTGGAACAGTAGAGGTGGTACAGGATATGCAGTTTGCAAAAGAGCACTTTACAAGCATTCATGATTAAGTATTTTATCAGTTATATCTGATAAAAACGGATTTACAATGTTGGAAATGAAATAATCAGACGAGACCGGAACGATGTTTTCCGGAAGCGGCATTGTAAATGATCATAAGATGCTCGGACTGCCGGAGGAGAAACACTTCATAAGGGAAGTATAGAAAAGATACAGGTTTTAGAGGAAGAAGTATGGCAACCTTAAAGGATGTGGCAAAGGAGAGACTATGAAGAAAAGTCTGTAAATTAGATTCTTCTATGATAATGATGGGCGAAAAGCTTGAAAAATCAGCTTTTCGCCCTTTGTTTATATATAACAGTTACTAAAACGCATATCAAGAGCAGGCGGTTCTGCAGCCTGTTTTGCGATGGATATGAGCCTTGAAGAATTGGAGAATTGTAATCCTTAGATTTTACAAGAAAAATCTTTCCAGTTTTGTTTTAAAAAATTGAATTAATGGACCGTTGAAGCAGGCATTTATAATTGTACCAATTCCTACTACCGACCAGATACCTGCCCCGGATGCAATGGCAAATATGATTCCGATAATCACAACAACAACATCTGAAAGAACCCTTGCTTTATGGAATGGAATTTTCTGATGTGTCAGTTTCTCGATTATAATTGCGACGCTGTCATATGGAGCGATTCCCATATTTGCGACCATATATAATGCCACTCCCATAGATGCCATCAGCTGAGCAAGCAGCAGTGCAATGATACGCAGTGGCAGATTCATCTGAATCTGCACTACATCATTCGCTACATAACAAATAAAGTCTGCAATGTATCCGACAAATACCATATTGATAATGGTACCCGCACCAATGCAGGATCTTGCCTGAAAGAATACAACTACAAGAATGATCGCATTGATAAGTAGCTGCCACGTTCCAAAACTCCATCCGATAAACCCGCTGATTCCAAGATTCATCGCACTGAACGGATCCACGCCAAATTGTGAAAGTCGTAAGAAAGATACACATAATCCTATGAACAATATTCCCAGTACCATTCCGATGATTCTTTTTGTCTTCGTCATTTTCTATCTTACCTCCTGAACTTTTTTGCCTTTCAGCATATATATTCTAGATTCAAAATCGGTACAAGGAGTCGCATTCCCTGGCACTTCACCAGCTGTCACATCGGATGTGATCAATCCATAATTCATCAATTCGTCTCCGTAATTTTCTGTATGGTTCCATACATTTTCATAAATCATATCAGGGTTCAATCCCTGTAATCTGACACGGCTATACGGCTGATTCACTCCATTTAAAATACGATAGTAGCCTACGATTGCAAGCGTGCGGTCTTCATTTGTCACCATCCATACCGTCTCATTTCCTTCGAATGGACTTTTCAGACGATAAAATGTTCCAAACTGTAACACTTCCCGGTATTCTTTCATAAATGTGATCTGTTCTTTTACTTCTTTGATTTCTTCTTCTGTCAATTTGTTGAGATCCAGTTCGTATCCAAAAGTTCCAAAGTATGCTACATTCGCTCTTGTATGTAATGGGGTATTGCGAAATACCTGGTGATTCGGGACAACAGACACATGGCTTCCCATACTGCTGAGCGGATAACACATAGAAGTTCCATACTGAATCTTCAGACGCTCAATTGCATCCGAATCATCACTTGTCCATCCCTGTGGTGCATAATACAGCATTCCCGGGTCAAATCTTCCGCCACCGCTGGCGCAGGATTCGAATAATACTTCTGGAAACTCATTTGTCAAACGTTCATACAGATCATATACACCTAAAATATAACGATGGAACACTTCTCCCTGTCTGTCTGAAGGAAGTTTGCTGCTGTAGCATTCTGTAATACTTCGGTTCATATCCCATTTAATATATGAGATTTTCGACTCCGATAATAACTTTGCCATCATTCCGTAAATATGATCTACTACTTCTTTTCTTGAAAAATCGAGTACATATTGGTATCTGCCGTGTGATGTATTTCTTCCCGGTGTCTGTAAGATCCAGTCTGGATGTGCTCGATAAAGATCAGAGTCTTTATTTACCATCTCCGGCTCAAACCAAAGACCGAATTTTAATCCCAGTGCTTCAATTCTTTCTGACAGGCCCTTGATGCCATTTGGCAGAAGCTCTTCATTTGCCACCCAATCACCAAGACCGGCTCTGTCATTTCTTCTTGCGCCAAACCATCCGTCATCTAAGACAAACAGTTCTACTCCACATTCTTTTGCTTTCTTTGCAATCTCTACAAGGCGATCTTCTGTAAAGTCAAAATAAGTTGCTTCCCAGTTGTTATTTAAAATCGGTCTTGCCTTATCACGCCAGTATCCTCTTGCGAGTCTCTTAGCATACAGCTTCTGGAATGTCTGACTCATGCCATTTAATCCATTTTCACTGTAAACAAGAACTGCTTCCGGTGTCTGAAAGCTTTCTCCCGGTTCTAATTTCCAATCGAATCCTTCCGGATTGATTCCGGCTGTAATTCGTGTCACATCATGTGTATCTACCTCTGCCTGCATACGGAAATTTCCACTATATACAAGGCTTATTCCGATTGCTTCTCCTGCATTTTCATCTGTGTTGTGACGTTTTAAAGCAAGGAACGGATTATGTTCGTGAGAAGAATTTCCGCGCATGCTGTCGATAGCTGTTATGCCTTGCTCCAATGTTCGATTCTTTATATAGCGCTCTCTGGACCACGCACCGGACAATTGCATCCATTCATAATCCTTATCCGGAAGATCCAGGCTTAAGCTCATCATATTTAATACATGCAGATTTTTCTCACCGGCATTTTCAATATAAGCACTTCTTGCAATTGCACTATATTCATCAAAAATCGTATATAAAAGCGCCAGTTTTGCACCAGTCAAAGCGTCTTTCAGGAAGATGCGCAATGTCTGCGCTTCCTCCTCTGACTCTGTGTAAGTTGCCGGCAATCCGGAGAGTTTCGGTTTTCCGTCAATAATCTCATAGCTGTCATATTGGAACTCACTGATCCTGCTGCCATTTTCCTGCAACAATTCAATTGCCGGATGTCTGTAGTCTGTCGTACCGTAAACAGGATATTCCTGTCGGATATGTTCCAATGAAAAAGTACGATCCCATTTATATATATATGATGTCATTGGGCGTCCACATTTTTCAACCAGATAAGAAAAATCTGCTTTATCATGAAGTCGTTTTCCAAAATATAATTGTCCCAGATGTCCATTTTCTAATACACATAAGATATAACTGATTTTTTCATTGTATAAATGAAAAGTTTTCGTTTCCTTGTGAAAAATAATCTGTCTCATATACTACCTCTTTTACAATTGAATTGTTGTCTCTTAAGCTGTCTGCTTTTTCGCATGCATTTCATTTACTTTTCTTGTGATTTCTTCCATCTTCTCACCTTTTAAAGTGTAGTATTTTTTGTAAATACCAAAGCTTGCAAATGCAAGAATGATTGGAATTACAATCATTAATACGCGAATACCCATTACTGTTGATACACTCTGAGTTACCGCTTTTGCGTTGTATCCTACAATCTGAAGACCAATTCCTGTTAATCCACCTGCTACTGCCGTAGCTGCCTTCATAAGAAATGTCTGTGCAGAGCATGTTACGCTTTCATTTCGTACACCAAATTTTACTTCTCCATAGTCGATAACGTCTGCCATACAGCATGTTGTTACTCCAAGTGAAAGACCTGATCCGAAGAAAAGCAGTGCACAACATACAACAACTAATACATTACTCTGTGGTGCTACATATCCTGCTGCACCGAGCAGTACAAATCCAGCAATTGGAAGTCCACATGCAAATGAGTATACCTTTTCACGGCTAATTTTTGCTGCGATTTTTGGGAAGCATAAAAGTCCTGCCATCTCAGCAATAATTGCAAATCCAAAGATAGAATACAGATATTCATCGTGGCATACACATTTGAAATAATACACAGCAAAGCTTTTTGCAATCTGTGTACAAAGGTTAAATGTCAAAAGTAATCCGATAAATGCAAGCAACTGATCATTTTTTACAATTACATGAAATGCCTGTTTCAGACTTGTCTTTTCTGCTGATATACCTACTGTTGATTCCTCTTTTACATTAAATACAGTAATTCCGATTGTAACGATGAAAATAACTGCGATAATAATTGCAAAAAGTGTATATCCTTTTTCTGCGTAGAGATTGCTCTCGCCTGCTGCTTTATTCAGGTAATTGATAATATAAAGTCCAAATGTTGCTACTGAAAATCCTGCAAGACTTGCGAAAAATCTTGGAATTACGGAAACTTTCTCACGTTCACGCGGGTCATTTGTCAGGTTAGGAAGCCATGACCAGTAAGGTACATCCATTATCGTATAAGTCATTCCATATAAAATGTACATAACAGATACATATACGTATAATGCTGTTCCTGACAGATTAAAGCTGTGGAATAATAAAACAAATACAACTGAGTTTACTAATGTTCCGATTACAAGCCAGATTCTGAATTTACCAAAACGTGTATGTGTATTGTCAACGATCATTCCCATCATCGGGTCATTGATCGCATCCCATATTCTTGCTACCAAAAACAGTACGCCGACAAATGCCGGTGCCAGATACAAAGTATCTGTAAAATAAAGCATTAAAAATGCTCCTACTAAATTGCAAATCGCATCTTTGCCGATTGCTCCAATTCCAAAACATAATTTTTCTCTTGTAGACGCATATTTATATTGCGGATTTTTCTGAGTATCTTTTTGATTTTCCATGATTCTCCTCCTCTAATACTCCTTTGTTTATTTGATATCTGAGTGAAGAAACCTGTGCACTTGTTCCTTATATTTGTTGATACTAGTATAGCGTACAAAAAAGACATCCGTTATACCTTTTTGTTAAGTATTATATCTCAAATGTTAGGTATCAGATGTCTTTTTCAACATTTCGTCTATTCTTTTTCGCCTTCTCCTACATAAATTTTTTTATGTTTCTTGTATTCTTTCAGTTCGTTTTGTACACTGATCAATCGTTCTCGGGCAACCTTTCTGTTATCATTACGGTATTGGGTCGGCGTCATTCCCACCTTCTGCTTGAATACTTTGCCGAAAGCAAGTGAATTGCGATAACCACAAGAAACTGCGATTTCCTCCACAGAGAGATCTGTAAGTGTGAGCTGCTCCTTCCCTCTGGAAATTCGAAATTCCGTCAAAAAATCCTTCGGCGAGATTCCAAGACTGTTCTTAAATATTGTATATAAATAACTTCGGTTAATTGCCAGATAATCAGCTATATCTTCCACTGTGATTTTCTTTGAATAGCAATTCTTTATATAGGCAATTGCTTCCTGTACATGTATACTTTCTTTTGTATCATCCACATATTGCTGAATTTCAATCCCGCGAGCCAGCACGGAGAAAAACTGATACAATTTTCCCTGGAGATAGTAAAGATTTTCCACAGTTGAATGCGTATGCTGAAGCATTTCAAATACAATTTTTTCCAGCTCTTTTCCATATTCACATTCGCACGTAAGCTGACGACTGTTCAATCCAAGATCTCTGACAAATCTCTGTGCTTCCGTACCACCAAATCCTACCCAAAGGTAAGACCATGGGTCCGTTTTATCTGCCTGATAAAAGGTAAGGCTTTCCGGTTCAATCAGAAAGGCCTGGCCTTCTTTCAGCTGATACTTCGTTTCACCTACCTGATAGATACCTTTGCCCTTCATTACATAATGCAAAATATAATTGGGTCTTGCGGCCGGTCCATAGCTATGTAATGGCTTGCATTCTGCAAATCCGCAGAAACACAAATGAAAATCTTTAAACTTTGGTTTTAATAGTTGTAATACGTAAGAATCTTCCATAATCTGTATCCTCTCTTAATCCTGCTTACGTGCTTTCCAGTTATGCTTATTTTTGCTGTTACTCACTCAGCAATAGTTAGTTTAACCGTTTTCCTTATTCTATCACAGTATCGTGTTATTCTTCCATCAGTTTTCAAACCAAGTATTAAATAGTAATGATTTGTTTTAAACGGAGTTTTAGTTTATCTTTTTTTCTGGATGTTTCTGTGATATACTTATACGCGGTAGTATCAGACCGGAAAGGAAATATTATGTTACAAAAATTATATGTTTTTTTCAGGAAAGAAACCGTTTTGTCAATTGCAGTGATCCTGGCGCTTCTTTCTATGTTCTGGGTCAGACCGGATAAGGCTTATTTTACTTATATCGATTTCAGGACTCTCGGGCTCCTCTTCTGTTTGATGGCAATTGTAGCTGGTTTGAAGGCTGTTGGTGTTTTTGATATACTTGCCAAAAAATTGCTGATGGGAATATCGGGAACTGTGGGTGTGATCAGGCTGTTGGTACTCTTATGTTTCTTCCTGTCAATGGTGATTACCAATGATGTGGCATTGATTACTTTTGTTCCTCTTGCATTGATCATTGTGCATAAACTGCCAAAGGAACTGGGCAATTACTGGCTTCTTAAAATAGTAGCCATGCAGACAATCGCAGCTAATCTCGGAAGCATGCTCACACCAATCGGAAATCCGCAGAACCTTTATCTATATGCCAGAGCAGGGATGTCCGCGGCAGGATTAATAACCCTGATGCTTCCCTATTCCGCCACAGCACTTATCCTTCTTCTGATATGGATACAGGTAGCCGCTGCCAAAGCACCTCACGTATGCGGTTCCGAAAAAGATAAAACGCTTTTGGGATTCTCTGACAGAAAAGAACTTAACATGGAATACCTGGCCGCTTACCTGATCTTATTTACAATCTGCCTGCTCACTGTTGCACGTATCATTCCATACCAGATTCCTCTTGTATTGGTTCTTATATATATGCTGATAAGAAACAGGGAAAATATAAGCAGGGTGGATTACTCCCTGCTTGCCACCTTTATCGCATTATTTATTTTTATCGGCAACCTTGGAAGGATTCCGCAATTCAGCAGTTTTCTGGAAAGAATCATGGCAGGAAGGGAAACACTTACTGCTGTTCTTGCCAGTCAGATTATGAGCAATGTTCCCGCTGCGCTTCTTTTATCCGGCTTTACAGATAATTACCGGGCTTTAATTGTCGGAACCAATATTGGAGGTCTCGGCACTCTGATTGCATCTATGGCAAGCCTGATAAGTTTCAAATATATTGCAAAAGAAAACAGAAATCTGAGAGGGAAGTATTTGGGAATATTCACAGCCTCCAATATTATATTCATGATATTCATGTTAATAATGCTTCTTTTTATCTAACATTTTCTATTATGAATGACATAAATTTATGTGCTACATTACTCAATCGTAGCAAAAATCAGAAGCATTTCAATTAGTTCACCGTATCACTTTTATTTTGTGTTATACTGTTTTATAGGATTTTCTTGCTCTTGTATTTGCCCTTATCAGAGGTCGTAAACACTGGTGGGACGATATAACACAAGGGAAACAATAAGGGAAATCTCAATCGGAAATTTGACGAGGTAAATGTAATGAATGAATTAGTATATAGAAATCTATCCGAAGATGCAAAACGACAAATATGTGCATGGAAATATGCCGGAGAATACGATTTGTATAATCTTCCTGCTTATGAAGAAATGCAAGTTCGACAGATAGGATTCATGAATCCCCAAAGGGAAAAAAATTATTATGGTTTTTGGGATGAAAGCATATTGGTAGGATTTGTCAATATATTGGAGGAAAAAGAAGAGGTATTTATTGGAATAGGCGTAAATCCTGATTTGTGTAATAAACATTATGGTCAACGAATGCTCTTGATTACTTATGAGATTTCAAAAAAGTTATATCCTAACAAACCGTTGTATCTGGAAGTTCGTACATGGAATATCAGAGCGGTAAAGTGCTATCAAAAAGCAGGATTTAGGATTGATGGACAAGCTTATGAGTTGACAACAGGAATTGGTACTGGAACATTCTATCGAATGATAAGAGAATAGGAAACAGCACATGAAATATGATAAGATAGTGGAAGCAATTTTCATAGAACGTCCCAATCGTTTTATTGCGCGGGTAAAGATTGACGGAGCGGAAGAGGTAGAATTGGTTCATGTAAAGAATACGGGCCGTTGTCGTGAATTACTGCTGCCAGGGGCGGAAGTGATTTTGGAAGATTGCATAGAAAAGAATCAAAATCGAAAGACACGTTATGATTTGATTGCGGTTAAAAAGAATGGGATGTGGGTTAACATTGATTCACAGGCGCCTAATAAAGTGGTAAAAGAATGGCTGATCAAACAGGGGTATGATTGTATTAAACCAGAGTATGCCTTTGGAAACAGCCGGATGGATTTCTATATGGAAAAAGGAAAGCAAAAATATCTAATGGAAGTCAAAGGCTGCACCCTTGAGATAGACGGAGTTGGATATTTTCCGGATGCCCCGACGGAAAGAGGAGTTAAGCATTTACGGGAACTTGCAGCTGCGTGCGGACAAGGATATAAATGCTTTATTGCATTTGTGATTCAAATGGAGGAAATCAGTGAAGTCAGGCCGAATACGGCAATGCATCCCGAATTTGGCATTGCATTGGAAGAGGCAAAGGACGCAGGTGTTGAGGTGCTTTCCATGAAATGTCATGTTGGGATGGATAGGTTGGAAATCATAGGAGAAAATGAGCCTTGAGGGCAAGGCTCTAAGGGAGAGATAAATCTATGATACGAGAAATTGAGAATAGAAGAAGTATAAGAAAATATAAGCCAGATGAGATCGAAAGAAAGTTAATTGAAGAGATCATATACAGTGCTTCCCTTGCACCATCTGCTAAAAACAGGCAGCCTTGGAAATTTATTGTATATCAGGGGAAAGAAAAAGATAAACTGGTTGATGTCATGCGTCATGGTATAAATTCAGAAAAAACGACTCATGAACTTATGCCAGAATGGGCATTTGCCATACCGGATGCTGAGAATACAGTCAGAATCATGCAGGAGGTCCCATGCCTTATAGCAGTGCTTAATACCAATCAGCATACTCCATTTGCAAGCATTGAAAATGAAAAGCGAATTGTTGAAATATGTGATTCGCTGTCCATAGGTGCAGCGATTGAAAATATGATTCTGACAGCAACAGGATATGGATTAGGTACTTTGTGGATTGCAAATACTTGTTTTGCCTATAATGAGCTGATGGATTTTATCGGAACAGACAGCCAGTTGACAGGAATTGTTGCGGTTGGCTTTGCCGACGAAGCTCCGAACAAAAGACCGAGGAAACCATTCGAAGAAATCATTGAGTACAGATAGGTAAATCGAAATTGACAGAGCTCTTTGAGCGAGGGATGCTTCTTGTCCGAAGGGCAAGAAGATGGGAGCAAGATACAGAAAAATTGGGATTTGTTTATGAGGTGACAAACTATAAACAGTCAAGAGAATTTTGAAATTTTTTAAATTGTTAAAATGGGTAATTTTAATAAGCCATCTGAATACATCGTATTTCAGATGGGAGAAATTAGTATTAATCCACTAGAGATTAACGAAGTTTTTGAGCATTAAAGTCGATATCTTGGCTCTCCAATGCGTAGATGACTCTAATAAGTTTTTTGGCTACATGAGTAATGGCTACTCGATGTGGTTTGCCTTCTCCGCGTTTCTTGGCATAGTAAGTTGCAAATGTCATGTCAAAGCGGATTAACGGTAGACAACAATTGATAAGTGTGTAGCGGAGCTGGGATGATCCACGCTTAACCATCTTGCCTCCGTGAGATTCAGTACCAGATTCGTTGATTCCCGGTTCTATTCCGGCAAATGCAAGCATTTGTCCTGGATTAGTGAAGTTAGATATATCGCCGTATTCAGAATAGATTACAGCTGCTGATAATGGTCCAATTCCAGGAACTGACATATAGTGAGGATGTACTTCTTCAATTAGTTTGTTGATTTCTTTTTCAATGGTATCAATCTCTTTTACAAGAGATTTGTATAAAGATAAAAGACTGTTCAGCTCTACATCAAAAATAGAGTTATTTACACCAACAGTATTGGAAGCAAGTTCTTTTAGTCGTAGGAATTGCTGTGGTGAAAACTTCCCCCGGGATACGGAACGTAGCTTTTCATAAGAGGCTGAGTTCATACGAGCCATCTTTTCAGCAGAACCATAGTTCTCAAGCAGATAGAGAGCAGTTTTGGATAAGCGTTCATTAAAGAATGGTTTAAACTCAGGGAATGTATGATCTAACACATTTGTGATTTTAACAAGATAGAAAGAACGCTGTCGGATAAGTTTATCGCGTAAACGAGTTAATGACTTTAAAGAGTAAGCGTGGTAAAATCCTTTTGAATGGGGTTTGTATTCAACAGTCATTAACCAACGAGCTATTGATTCACAGTCAACAGAGTCGGTTTTTGTACGCCTAAGTGTTTTTGATTTCTTGTATTCACTGATGAGAACAGGATTTACTTCCATGAAGGTTAGGAGAGAATTTTCAAGGAAGAGTTCAAGATTGAGAGCATAATGGGCAGTTGATTCAAACCCTATTCTTATGTCCGCAGGATTTGCGAGAGAATGAATGATTGTAAGCAGTTCATTAAAACCAGCTTTATTGTTTTTGATTGTGACTTTAGAAACTACTTTTTGATCAGCTGCAGAAATGATGCGGCAATCATGTTTGTACTTGGAAATATCAATTCCAATAAAGTACATTGACATAGGCTTATACCTCCTGATAAATATTTTGAGCACTGCTGTCTTCCACAGAGAATTCGGCTGTGTAATCACGTAAATAAAAACGTCGATGCGTTAACAAACTGATTAACAGTAATAGACGAAAAGCTGTGGTCTGAGTCACCTCATACCAGTCAAAGCTGTAAAGTTATAGGTACAGATCCACAGTGCCTTTTCAAAATATAACAGAGATGGAAATAAATACCCAGTGTTAACTGGGAGAAAGGAAAAATCCAATTACCATCTAAGATAATTGGATTATACGTGACTTATGGATATAAAGATTGAAAACGGCAAAATCATTTTTAGCGAGAATAATATTAAATATTCTTTTGATGCTCACGGAGAGTATCCTCGTCCGTCAATAATGCCTGCAATCAGCGTTGGTGGAAAGCATTTGTCAAACAGAAGCGAGGATATAAAAATCGAAAAGCATACAGCCGTTCAGGACATTGCTATCGGAAATAATATGGCTGCATGGTATACTCAGGAATTTCTGCCAGACGGAGCCGATTACAAGTTAAGCAAAAAAGCAAGCATATATATTGGAGATTTCTCTACGGGAAAAGAAAAGCTGATATATAAAGGTGAATGTTACGGTGATCTTTGCTTTTACGAAAACGATTTGTTTTTCAATATAGGCAACAAAGTTGCTGTATATCACTTAAACAGCGGAGAATCCGAAGTATTGTTCAAGCATTCAGGCATCAAGAAAAGCGGCATAGACTTGCATATTACGCCAAAGCGTATCTTTTTTCAGCACTGGACACATAGTAATAACAATACAATGTGGTATGACCGTGAAACACAAAAACTTATCAATCCGCATTTTGATGGATCTGTTATGTTTTTCCTTGATGATGAAACAATTATCTACAAAGGTCTTAATCATACCTGGATTTATGATACTAATTCTATGAAAAAGAAATGTTTTTTCAGTAATAAAGACCGTAATAAGATAATTGAAATGGTAGGAATGTTTTTTGATATCCCTAAAGAACATATTAATAAATATACTTCTTCTTGGACAAAAATCGAGCTCAACGGTTTTGAGAATGGCAGATTATATTTTAAATGTTTCCTTGACTATTTTGAAGAAAGATCTTCTTTTGAAGGTGACCAAAGAAATTGTCATTCATTGGGGCTTCCATCAATAGCTCAAACGCAGATATCCTGCGATCTTTCCGGAAAAAACATTATAATAGAAGCAGACAAATCTGACATCGTAATTGAAGAAAAGCCATATAACACACTCCACATGGAGAAATTCGATTTCAAAATGGTTACAAAAAAGGCTTTTCGCGACAAACAAGAAATTAACGAATAATCTATTGGTTGTTTATCATAGTGATAAATTCAAGTTTGCAGAACTGACTCAAAAGAGCTCGAAGGAGCTCTTTTTCCTTTTTTATAATAGTATCATTATGGTATAATAGAGACATTAGAATCGGAATTTATAGAAAAAATCAAACAGCTAGGAGAGCATTTATTTATGAATAGTTTTACATATGCATTGGAACAAAGAAATCTGGAAGAATTAAGAAAGTATCCTAAGGCAGACTTGCACAATCATTTTGTGCTTGGTGGAAATAGAATGTTCATATATCAGAAAACTTGTAAAAAAATTGAGCCATTAGTTAATCCTTTGTCATCAATGGATGAGATGAATCAATGGAGTCAAAAATATATTGATCAAGATTTTAATAGCACTGCGATGAGAAAATTTTTAATCAGAGCAACCTTTGAACAAGCCAAGGAAGATGGAGTAACTGTGCTTGAAATTGGTGAAGATGTGTGGGGCTTAAATGAATTTTTTAATAATGATATTGATGAGTTGGTTAATGCTTTTACAAGTGCTCAAAAAGAAATCGCTCCCGATATAGAATTAAGGCTCCAAATTGGATTATCAAGACATTGTCCAATCAGTTATTTAGAAGATTGTTTATCGCATTTTTGGGGAAATAAGAATTTTTATTCTATTGATTTGTACGGTGATGAATTAGCACAACCTATCGAAAATTTTAAAGGAATTTATCGGCGTGCAAAAAAAGAAGGATTAAGGCTAAAAGCGCATGTTGGAGAATGGGGGACTGCTAAAGACGTAAGAACAGCAGTAGAGGAATTAGAACTTGATGAGGTTCAACATGGGATAGCAGCAGTCAGCGATGAATCAGTAATCCGCTTTTTGGCAGATAATGAAATCAGATTAAATATTACACCAACAAGTAATATTTTACTTGGAAGGGTTGCAGATATGTCTATGCATCCGATTGGAAAACTGTATCGTAGTGGTGTTGATGTTACTATAAATTCTGATGATGTATTAATATTTGATTCAGATGTATCCAAAGAATATCTACGGCTTTATGAGTCTCAGTGCTTAACTGCAGAAGAATTAGAAAACATAAGAAAAAATGGACTGAAACCTATAATTGTATAGACAAATTTGAATTTGTCCGCGAAAAGCCCATAAATAAGCGGATGTTAATATGTATTGCTTGTGGCAACGGCTCTTTTGAATATAGAATTGAGCTATCAAGAACAAGGAGGCAGAGATTATGCTAAATGAAAATATCAAAAGAATTAGAAAGTCAAAAGGGCTGTCGCAAGAAGAACTGGCAATTAAACTGAACGTAGTAAGACAGACGGTATCAAAATGGGAGAATGGTGTTTCCCAAACAAAAAGATATTAAGAAACAGCCCATGTTTACCTGCTTGCAAACAAAAGAATATTGCTACTAGACTAAGAGATACTACATAAGTGTGTTGGTATCTCTTTTTTGTTGCCGTGAAACAGCAGACTATTTCATTTCTGCTTGATTACCTTAAAACTTATTAGTCTATGGTTTGTCAAGGGCTTGTTGCGTGAGAAATGCTGAATATCACCCTTTACAAAACATAGGCTGATAAGTAACTTTTCAAAAGCAGAAAAGAAATGGCAATGCTTATAACAATATGATATAATGCAGATGAAGACAAAAAAGGAATTTGTCGAGCTGGTTAGTTCGAGATAATTTTGAGTTTGTTAAGATGTGGTGCACTTGATGGAATCACAGGTACGACATCATATTATGGAGGATGAAATAGATGATAGGTTTGATTGTTGCGAGGTCAAAGAATAATGTTATAGGCAAGAATGGTAATATACCATGGAAAATAAAGGGAGAACAAAAGCAATTTAGAGAGTTAACAACGGGTAATGTGGTTATTATGGGGCGAAAGTCTTATGAAGAAATCGGTCATCCGTTGCCTAATAGAATGAATATTGTTGTTTCCACCACAACAGAGTATCAAGGAGATAATTTAGTTTCAGTTAAATCATTAGAAGATGCATTATTATTGGCTAAAGGACGAGATGTATACATATCTGGTGGATATGGACTATTTAAGGAAGCTTTGCAAATAGTAGATAAAATGTATATCACAGAAGTAGATTTAAATATTGAAGATGGAGATACATTCTTTCCAGAATTTGATATCAATGATTTTGAAGTTTTGATAGGGGAAACACTTGGTGAGGAAGTGAAATATACGAGAACATTTTATGTAAGGAAAAAATGAATTGAGTAAATTTTGGATTTAGGGTGTTTTCATAAATATATTGCTTTTTATGCATATATAAATTGTTGTAAGACAAATTCCAGTTTGTATGGGGCGATAAAATCAGAATTTGAGAGAGGATTGAATATGAATAAGGAATGGTCTGAACTTAATAAAACAATGCAGGCACAAATAAAAAAGAAAGATACTTATAAGAGGGGTATTGATACTTTACTTACTTTACGAAGTCAGTTAATACAAACCTTAGTATCTTTCAAAGAAGAATTATGCAGAGAAGATTTTAACTCAATCCCCTTCATAAACGCTGATGGTTATCATAGTAAGACGATTGCTTATTCTATTTGGCATATTTTCCGCATTGAAGATATAGTTGTGCATACAGTGATAAATGAAGATGAACAAGTATTTTTTGCAGGCAATTATCAAGAGCGTATCAATTCACCTATCATTACAACAGGAAATGAACTCATGAAACAGCAGATTGCAGACTTTTCAAAACAGCTTAATCTGGAAGAATTATATTTATATATTTTCGAAGTATGGGAAAGCACTGAGAAAATGCTTGAACGGTTATCTTATGATGAATTGAAAAGAAAAATACCGAAAGAAAGAAAAGGATACTTAGAATCGTTGAATGTAGTAAACGACAATGAAAAAGCAATTTGGCTGATTGATTATTGGTGTAATAAAGATATTTGTGGACTAATTCAAATGCCGTTTTCAAGACATTGGATTATGCACACAGAAGCCTGTTTGCGTATAAAGAACAAGATACATTCATAGGCAAAAATTTCAGTTTGTAGAACTAAGGAAATTGGAATTTAAGGAGGAATAAAGTATGGTTAGTGATTTTATAAGAGCAGCATTTCCATGGATTTTAATGGGTTTATTTGTAGCAATCAGTTGTTCCCTTATGAGTAAAAAAGAGAAATAAATTCCTGTTTGTATTTATAAAAGAGAAAAAATGAGAAAAGTAGTTTTATTTATTGCCATGAGCCTTGACGGATATATTGCGGACGGTAATGGTGGAGTAGCTTGGCTAAATGGTCATGGAAATGACAATGAAAACATCGACACTTATACAGAATTTACCAAAGATATAGATACTGTCTTAATGGGGTGGAATACTTCTCATCAGGTTGTTACTGAACTTTCTCCGCAAGAATGGGTATATAATAAATTTACAACTTATGTATTAACACATAAAGAGTGCAATTCTTCCCAACAAATTCATTTTACAAGTGAAAATCCTGTTTTATTATTGGAACGGCTAAAACAAGAAGCAGGAAAGGATATTTGGATTTGTGGCGGAGCAAATCTTGTTCAGCAGTTGGTAAGCAAAAATATGATTGATAAATATTACATTTCTGTTATTCCTACTCTGTTAGGAAATGGGGTTCGTCTTTTGGGCAACATAGACAGGGAAATAAAGTTAAGGCTTTGTAAAACACAGACTTATAACGGAATAACCGATTTGATTTATATGCGTAGATAACTAGAGAGAAACAGAAAAGCTGTTAAACCGACGGAGCGATCCGACCACGTTGGCGGGAAAATCCTTAAGATTTTTCCGCCATGCTTGCAAGGGGGCGGTTCGCTTCGGCGGTTCGGCGAGCTTGCGAGCCGTTCAAAGCCCCCGTTATCTAACAAGGGGGGCACAAAAAACAAGAAACACTATACACTAACAAGCGGAAAACGCTGTATTTATAAGGCAAAACCCCATTTTTACAGTAGTGATATAAATTGTACCTATATCACTATGAAAATTGAATAGTAAATATGAGAAAGACAGTTGATTTCAAAAAATAAGAAATTGATTGTCGTTTTCTTTTGCAGAAATTTAAGTGCAGGCAATTATGGTAGTTGTCGTAATTGCTGTCAGCTCAGTGTTTATCACTGATGGTGTGAAAGATTTACGGTTGGAGATGTTCAATAAGATTATTGGTGCTTAATTATTTTTATTGTAGTGCTGATATGAGAATGTTATAATTGGGGTATAAAACATACAAATAAATTTGCTGAAAAATGAGGTATCAAAATATGGAAAATGAATTACTGGAAAACTTAGGAAGACTTCACACAACTGAACTTGGCGTTATTAGAATTAAAAAGAACTTATCTTTGAATGTAGAAAATGTAATTGAATGGTGCAAAGAAAAAATTAGCCTTTCTAATGCGGAAATCACAAGAAAAGGAAAAAACTGGTATATAACGATTGATAATTGTATTATAACGGTAAATGCGTACAGTTATACCGTTATCACTGCTCACAAGGTAAAATGATAAATTTTTCTATAAAGGAATTAAACGCATTTGCAGTTATTGGGCAGGAAGTAGAACTGACTAATTATCAAAAAAAGAATATTCAGATTAGTACACAGTTTTGGAGAAAGTTTAACAGTAGTTTGAAAAAAGCGTATCTTTCACAATCAGGAAATTGGGTAAAATATGCTTTTATGGAAAGAAGAAATGGAAAACTTTATTATTTCTGTTCTATTCCCCAAAGAACCATTACCCCAGAGGGCTTTCTGTATAAAGAAATACCGTCTTATAAATATTTGGTTGTGGAGCATATTGGTGCTATGGATAAAATATATGAAACTTATGGCAAGATTTATGAAGAAATTATTCCTAGTACATCGTATATTCCTATAAAAGATATTATCCTACACTTTGAAAAATACGATTATCGTTTTCATTGGAATAGTGATAATTCAGTTATTGAAATTTGGATACCTATTCAAGATTAGAAGCAATTTTATATCCATACACACAAAGCAGTTAGTCTTAGGATTGACTGCTTTTTCTATACAGATTTTTAATGACAGGCAATTATCAATTATGGTAGTTGCCTTTTTTGATTGGAGGAATTGAAGAATGAATGATAAAAACTTTATTGAAGAACTAAGACAAAAGCGTGAGGAATACGGAGTAACACAAACAAGGCTTGCTGTTGCCTGTGGTATCAGCCGTGAATATTACAACCGCATTGAAAAAGGAAAACAGCCATTGAATGACGAATTAAGAGAAATCATAGAAAAACAGATTGAGCGTTTCAATCCGCAAGAACCACTATTCTTATTGATTGATTACTTTCGTGTCCGCTTTCCTACTACGGACGCATTGGCGATTATCCGTGATGTATTACAACTGAAATCTAATTACATGCTTTATGAAGATTATGGAAAATACGGATATGAAAGCAAATATGTACTTGGCGACATCAATATCATGTGTTCCATGCAGGAGCATTTAGGTGTTTTATTGGAACTGAAAGGCAAAGGCTGTCGGCAAATGGAATGTTATCTGCTGGCACAGGAACGCTCATGGTATGACTTCATGCTGGATTGTATGACGGCTGGTGGTGTGATGAAACGGCTTGATTTGGCTATCAATGATAAAGCAGGAATATTGGATATTCCAAAGTTAAAGGAAAAATACAAGGCTGGCGAATGTATGTCCTACTTCCGTATGCAGAAAGATTACAGCGGTACAGAAAAATGCGGTAGCGATTTACCAAAGAATACAGGAGAAACCTTATATCTCGGTTCAACAAGTAGCGAATTATATATGTGTGCTTATCAGAAAAATTATGAGCAGTATGTCAAGAATGGCACAGAAATTGAAGATACGGAGATTAAGAACCGTTTTGAAATACGCATGAAGAACGAACGAGCCTATTATGCGGTTGTAGATTTACTGACCTATCGGGACGCTGAACGCACCGCTTTTTCTATCATCAATCATTATGTCCGCTTTGTTGACAGAGAGGACGACAAGCCAAAAAGTCAATGGATAACAAATGATGATTGGGCATGGTTTGTAGGGGAAAACAGAGAGCCGATACGCTTAACCACAAAGCCAGAGCCTTACACTTTACAAAAAGCGTTGCATTGGCTACAAAGACAAGTCGCACCAACCATAAAAATGGTACAGGCATTAGACAGAGAAAATCGTACAACGATACTGAAAGATATGATTGAGCAGGCAGAACTAAAAGACAAGCATAAACATTTATTACAATTAGAGAAATCAACCATAGAAGAACGTATAGATACCGCTGTTCCACAAGAGAATGACGGTATTTTTTAATGTAATTGAAAAATTTCAGATTTAGTCAGCAAAGAGCTGTTTTCATTCCCTATGTGAAGTGAAAGAAGAAAAATAAATTTTTTATTAAATCTGCAACAAAATGGCTACTTGCGTACAGATATGGTGCGAGAAAAGGAAATCTAAACTTTTTTTGAAAATAGGTCATTAAATCGGGGCTTGCTGTCCCTATATGAAGTGAAAGAAGAAAAAAGTTTTGAAAAAATGACGGAAATTCGTGATTAGTGGACAGTCTTCTGTGAAAAGAGGAAAAACATCATCATTTTGTATTCAAACAGGCATTAGCAGTTGAGTGTTGATGTGAAAAGATGAAAATACTTTGTTCTCAACTTAACAATTTAAGGTTTCCGTTCCCTATATGGTGCAAAGAAAATATTTCATTCTATTGTTGGCAGTAACGGTATGGTTTGGGTAGTTAGGGTGTGAAAAGGAAAATATTCTTTTTTCATCATCAACTTAGCAAAATGACATTTTCTATCCCTATATGGTGCATGAAAAGAAGTTAAAATTTTTCCATTTAAACTTAGCAAATGGACGTTTGCTGTACAGATAGTAGTGAAAAAGGAGAAAATCAACCGTTGATTGCCAAAATGAACCGTTCCATTTGTACTAATAATGGAAAAAGTTTTGGATTTTGGTTACGTTTCTCCTCTTTTCCAACGCGATATATAGGAAAGACGATTTTTTTCTTTCAATCGTTCTTTGACAACTGAATAAAGCTATTCAATACGTTTGACAGACAGCTAGCCGTTGAAACAAATACGCCACGACCTTTCCCCTGCAAGAGCGAGCGAAAACCTATTTGTGTTCTTGTAAAAGATTTGTCCTCTTTTATCGCCATGACCTGTACTGTCAGATAATGATACTCCCGTACAGCCACAGCTTGAGCATTAAGAGCGTCGCACGCAATGGGTACGGCTACATAAGAACTATGCAGAGGTGGAACTCCTGTGGGCTATGACAAAAGCCGTTGAATTGCTTAGAAAGATTTTACAGAAAGGGGGTATGTGTTATTGATAATGCTGTAAAAACAATTCAAAAGAAAAATGGCAAGTGTGGCATTGGCAACAGAGGAAAGACAAAGATTGTAGTAAAAGAGCATTTTTCCGAAAAGGGCAAAACAATGGAAGAACTTCTAACTGATGTCATGCTGGAAAAAGCAAAGCAGACAATCGCATAAAATCGGTGCAGTTGTAAGAAATAGATTGAATGACAAAAAGTACCCGTGTTATACTTTACTTGCAAGCAGGTATTGTAAACACGGGTTAGTTATAAAGGAGGATAACTGACAATGAAACAACAGATTTACAATACTGCACTTTATCTTAGGTTAAGCCGAGATGATGAATTACAGGGCGAAAGTTCCAGCATTACCACACAGAGAAGTATGTTGCGTTTATATGCAAAAGAACATCATTTGAATGTCATTGATGAATATATTGATGACGGCTGGTCGGGAACAAATTTTGACAGACCGAGTTTTCAAAGAATGATTGAGGATATAGAGGCAGGAAAAATCAACTGTGTTGTAACGAAAGACCTTTCCCGTCTTGGCAGAAATTATATTATGACAGGACAATATACAGAATTGTATTTCCCTAGTCATAATGTCCGCTACATAGCGATTGATGACGGTGTAGACAGCGAAAAAGGCGAAAGTGAGATTGCACCATTTAAGAACATCATCAATGAATGGGTGGCAAGAGATACAAGCCGTAAAGTCAAATCAGCATTTAAGACAAAGTTTGCGGAGGGGGCTCATTACGGTGCTTATGCTCCGTTAGGATATAAGAAACACCCTGACATCAAAGGAAAACTGTTGGTTGATGATGAAACAAAATGGATTATTGAAAAAATCTTTTCCCTAGCCTATCAAGGTTACGGAAGTGCAAAAATCACAAAGCAGTTAAGAGCAGAAAAAGTTCCGACAGCGTCATGGCTAAATTTTACAAGATACGGTACTTTTGCACATATCTTTGAGGGAAAACCCGAAAGTAAGCGTTATGAGTGGACGATTGCTCATGTCAAGGCGATATTGAAAAGTGAGGTTTATATCGGAAACAGTGTTCACAATATGCAGTCTACGGTATCGTTCAAGAGCAAAAAGAAAGTGCGTAAGCCCGAAAGTGAATGGTTTCGAGTAGAAAACACTCACGAGCCGATTATTGACAAGGAAGTGTTCTATCGTGTGCAGGAGCAGATAAAATCAAGACGCAGACAGACAAAGGAAAAGGCAACGCCGATTTTTGCAGGGCTTGTCAAGTGTGCGGATTGTGGTTGGTCTATGAGATTTGGAACGAATAAGACAAATAAAACGCCTTACAGTTATTATGCTTGCAGTTACTACGGGCAGTTTGGCAAAGGTAATTGTTCTATGCACTACATTCGTTATGATGTGCTGTATCAAGCCGTATTGGAACGCTTGCAGTATTGGGCTAAGGCAGTACAGCAGGACGAAGAAAAGGTATTGAACAAGATACAGAAAGCTGGCAATGCAGAGAGAATACGGGAAAAGAAGAAAAAGGCAAGTACATTGAAGAAAGCCGAGAACAGACAAAATGAGATTGACCGTTTATTTGCGAAAATGTATGAAGATAGAGCCTGTGAGAAGATAACAGAGCGAAATTTTGTGATGTTGTCCAGCAAGTACCAAAAAGAACAGATAGAACTGGAACAGCAGATAACAAGCCTAAGAGAAGAACTAAGTAAAATGGAACAGGATATGATAGGTGCTGAAAAGTGGATTGAGTTAATCAAGGAATATTCCGTACCAAAGGAACTGACAGCACCATTATTAAATGCCATGATAGAAAAAATCCTCATACATGAAGCAACAACGAATGAGGATAACGAAAGAATACAGGAAATTGAGATATATTACCGATTTATTGGAAGAGTTGAGTAATCAACAAGAGTAATATTTTTAACTAAGGGAAACCGGTTTGTCAGTTCCAGATTCCAGTATGCTGATTATTTTGGCGAATGAACTGGATACTACTGTAAGTGAATTACTTGGAGAACCTATAGCAGAACCGACTACCGATGATTTAAAGATTCTTTCTGAAAAATTGGAAGTTATTAATTTGCAGCTTGCAAAAAGAAGTATAACAAAGGTAAAAACGATTCGATGGATTCTTATTTCATTGTGTGCGGTTATAGTGGTAATATTTATCGCACTTGCATCTACGAATAGTTTTTATTTGGATTGGAATTACAATGATCCTGAGTTGGCAGTGGCAGGAACAATACTGCATGGGTTTGAATTCTTGTTTGTAAGACTCGCACCGATTGTTTTTTGGACTTCGGTGGTTGGAATTGTGGTGACATATAAGAAAAGATAAATTCCAGTCTTACGGAGAGGCTGAAAAGCAACAGAAGATTTGAATTTTAAGCACTGTAAAATACTTTTGACACGGCTAAAATGGACAATGTAAAAGCATTTTGATAGACCAAAATTTCTTTTTTGATTAAAGTGGGTTATGAAGGAGGTGACAAAGATGGAACTTAGCAAGCAGATAAAAAAATATCGAACAGAGGCAAATTTATCGCAAGAGGAGTTGGCAGATAAAATTTATGTTTCAAGACAAACTATATCAAATTGGGAAAATGAAAAAAATTATCCTGATATTAAAAGTTTAGTGCTTATGAGTGAAGTCTTTCAGGTATCTCTTGATAATTTAGTCAAAGGAGATTTAGAAAGAATGAAAAAAGAAATTGACACACAGGAATATGCAAAATTTCAAAAGGATAGCACTATTTTTACCGTATTATTTATTGCTTTGCTGATAGTACCTATACCGCTTGTAATGTTATGGAAGTGGTTTGGAATGGCATTGTATTTATGTTTGTTTGGAATAGGAATGTATTTTGCTGTCAGAATTGAAAAGTACAAGAAGAAATATGATATTCAGACTTTTAAAGAAATTGTTGCATTTACTGACGGGAAGAGTTTGGATGAAATTGAAAAAGCAAGAGAAGAAGGCAAAAGGCCATATCAAAAAGCTCTCTTGGTAGCTGGTTCAGCGGCATTGGCTGTTATAATTGCACTTATAATGACTGCTGTAATGAGATTATTCTCTTGAGAACACGAAAATTCAAGTTTATAGGGATGATACAACAATTATTTTTGCATGGAAAAAGAATCCGACGAGAAAGAAAAGAATTATTTACCACAACCACAGAAAATTTTGAATATAAGCACAAAATCGCTTCAATTAATATTGAAGAAACGCACATAATATAAAATATATAAATTGAAGGAATGTATATTTTGTGATATGTTAGAACCGTTTTATCTCTTACCGTTTTTGATAAAATGAGTTTGATAAATTGGATTTGGAGGTACACGATGATAATAAAAATTGTTACAATTTCACTGATGGCAGTGTTCTACATCTGCTATTTTGCAAAGCTGATTAGTCAGAAAAATCAAGGCATAAAGACAGACCAATTAGGAAAAGGAAAAGAGGGATTTGTCAAATTTATAGAAGTAACTCTTAAAATAATCACATATTTGCTTCCAATAATACAGATTATCAGTATTGTGTTTTATTCGGGAACAGCACATATTGTGACGCAATTTATAGGAGTTGTAATAACAATGTTCGGTGTACTTGCTTTTATTGTTTCTGTTACACAGATGAAGGAGAATTGGAGAGCAGGTGTGCAAAAAGAAGAAAAGACAAATTTGGTAACAGCGGGCATCTATTCTATTAGCAGAAATCCTGCATTTTTGGGTTTTGATTTAATGTATATAGGAATATTGTTTTCGTTCTTTAATTGGTTCCTTTGCTTTGCCACAGGTTTTGCAGTGGTATTTTTTCATTTGCAGATAGTCAATGTAGAGGAGGATTTTTTGATAGAAGCATTCGGAAATGAGTACCTGCAATACAAATCAAAAGTATGCAGATATTTAGGAAGAAAAAGATAACTTAGCATTGAACAAGCTGTTAATTTTGAAAATTTCTTTGAAAAACTATTGAATATACAGAGTCAGGTTATAGGTTGTATGACGATACATCATTGGAATAGGCGTAAATCCTGATTTTTGTAATAAACATTATGGTCAACGAATGCTCTTGATTACTTATGAGATTTCAAAAAAGTTATATCCTAACAAACCGTTGTATCTGGAAGTTCGTACATGGAATATCAGAGCGGTAAAGTGCTATCAAAAAGCAGGATTTAGGATTGATGGACAAGCTTATGAGTTGACAACAGGAATTGGTACTGGAACATTCTATCGAATGATAAGAGAATAGGTTAAATTCTTATCTCCATAAACGGTATACTTGTTCCGCAGTATCCGCCAGGTTTCTCTTCGCATTTTCATTCTTCATGGCTTCTTCCAGCGTGGTAATGTCTCGTAAAACCGGGAAGAATGCGTCAATTCCATGCTCGTTACATTCTCTTGCATCCCGTTCTACCGATCCTGCAAATGCGATCACTGTCTTTCCGTATTTTTTAGCCAGCTTTGCTACTCCGATCGGTGCTTTTCCCATCGCCGTCTGTCTGTCCAGTCTTCCTTCTCCCGTAACTACCAGATCCGCATCTTTGATATATTCTTCCAGCTGTGTCTCCTCCAGTACGATCTTGATCCCGGATTCCAGCACTGCATTGGTAAATGTTAAAAATGCGAATCCCAATCCTCCGGCAGCTCCGGTTCCGGCCTGTTTTGCATTTGCTTTCGGAAATTTTTCTTTTGCCAGTACCGCATAATATGCCAGCCATTTGTCCATCTGCATGATCATAGATGGCGTTGCTCCTTTCTGCGGTCCGTAAACAGCACTTGCTCCCTGCTCTCCACACAGCGTATTTGTTACATCACACGCAATCCGGAATTCACATTCTTTCAGTTCTGGTATCACATAGGTATCCGTGATCGTCTCCAGTTCTTCCAGACCTCTTGCACCAAATGGTACCGGCTGTCCATTCTTGTTCAGGAATCCGAATCCAAGTGCCTGCAGCATCCCGATACCTCCGTCATTCGTTGCACTGCCTCCGATTCCGATGATAAATCTTCTACAGCCTTTTCCAATCGCATCTTTGATTACTTCTCCGACACCGTAAGTGGTTGTGTAAAGTGGATTTTTCTTTTCATCCGGCACCAGTGTAATTCCTGCTGCTCCTGCCATCTCAATTACTGCCGTCTTGCTGCTTTCAATGATTCCATATTCACAGACTACCGGTGTTCCAAGTGGTCCCGTCACCTGAATCTCCTGTTTTATGCCATTCATTCCGGCAACAAGCGCGTCTACCGTTCCTTCGCCTCCGTCTGCCAGCGGTCTGATCTGCACATCCACATCTGAATCTACTCTGTGTATTCCTTCTGTTACTGCAAGTCCTGCTTCCATCGAAGTCATACTTCCTTTAAATGAATCGATTGCTGTTACAATTTTCATAGTTTGCTTCCTTCTCATTTTCATAAATTTTCGTTATTTGTTTTGTGTTATTCACTGACTGTTTCCTGCGGTTTCCTACATCTAGGTCTTTTGGATTTATTCATACTATAACAAACTTTTCCAGTTATTTATATGTCCTTTATAATATATTTTTTTAAATCATAATTCTTTTTTTATTCTACAGAACATATTTCTATTGTATTTCCGAAATATATCGGCTAAACTGATTTCATACTTGTATTCTATCTCTTGACCGGTTTTTTTATTTTTAACATTTGGGCTTTTATTAGAAATGGAGTGTATTACACACCGACAGAGAATGTGGTATAATCCTTGAAAAAACACTGTATGGAAAGGACAAACACGATGAACACTCTGGATATTATGAAACACCCTGCCGCCTATGTCAGTGGCTATGAAAACACCCCCACGGAAGAACAGAACCGTGCAAAGCAACTGTGCTGGGAGTACAACCGCACCGCTCCCAACGAACAGGAAAAGCGGCGCAGTATCCTGCAGACCCTGCTGGGCACCTGCTCTCCCATGACCGGCATTGAGCCGGATTTCCACTGTGACTATGGCTTCAACATCCATACCCACGGCTTGGCGGTCATCAATTATAACTGTGTCATTCTGGATACCTTTCCGGTAAACATTGATGTGTCGAGGTAAAGCAATGACCATTGAAGACATAAAAGAAAAATGTAAAGCGCTTGGTGTTCTTATGAAAGTACAGACTGGCGAAGAACATGAGATCGACGATAAGATGGCAAGTGCAGTAACTGCAGCTTTGGAGGATGTTACAAACAGGAAATTTACAAAAAATATGCAGCAGAAAAAGGAGGAGAAAATAAGTAATTGAATATATTGTTAAATGTGATTAAATGTGTTTAAATATACTCAAAGGAGTAAATTATTATGAATACATCAAATATCACAAATTATAAGCCAAAAGATTTTGCTGAACTGTTAGGTGTGTCTGTTAAGACATTGCAACGCTGGGACAGAGAAGGAACTTTAAAGGCAAATCGAACTCCAACTGATAGGCGTTATTATACCTATGACCAGTACCTTCAATTCAAAGGCATAAATATTGAAAATGATAAACGTCAGGTAGTTATTTATGCCAGAGTGTCTACAAGAAACCAAAAAGATGATTTACAGAATCAAGTTGCATTTTTGCGACAGTTTTGTAATGCTAAAGGTATTATTATAGACCAGTGTATTGAGGATTATGGAAGTGGTCTTAATTACAATCGTAAAAAGTGGAATGAATTATTAAATGAAGTAATGGAACAGAAAATAAAAACCATAATAGTAACTCATAAAGATAGATTTATCAGATTTGGTTACGATTGGTTTGAAAAATTCTGTATGAAGTTTAATACAAGCATTGTGGTAGTGAACAACGAAGAACTATCACCACAGGAAGAACTTATACAGGATATTGTTTCTATACTTCATGTGTTCTCTTGCAGGTTGTATGGACTTCGTAAGTATAAAAAACAAATAGAAAGGGATGAGGAAATTGCTAAAGAGCTTCAAGACGGAAATAAATCCGACGATTGAGCAAAAAATCAAGATTAACAAGACTATTGGCACTTGTAGGTACGTCTATAACTTCTATCTCGGTCACAACAAAACTTTATATGATAACGGTGAAAAGTTTATGACTGGCAAGAGTTTCAGCGTATGGCTTAATAATGAGTATATTCCTAATAATCCTGATAAAATATGGATTAAAGAAGCATATTCAAAAGCTGTAAAAAAGTCTATTGAGGATGGATGTACTGCATTTACAAGATTTTTTAAACATCAAAGCGCTTTTCCTAATTTCAAAAAGAAAGGTAAATCTGATGTAAAAATGTATTTCGTAAAGAACAATACTAAAGACTGTAGATGTGAGAGACATAGGTTGAACATACCCACTTTAGGTTGGGTACGCATTAAAGAAAAAGGTTATATACCAACAACTAAAGACGGATGGAAAATCAAAAGCGGTACAGTATCCATCAAAGCAGACAGATACTATGTGTCAGTTCTTGTAGAAATTCCCGACGTTAAGATTGCTAATAATAGCAATGGTGGTATAGGAATTGACTTGGGTTTAAAAGACTTGGCGATTGTTTCCAATGGTAAAACTTATAAAAATATCAATAAGTCAACAAGAATTAAAAAATTGGAAAAGAAACTGCGTAGAGAACAAAGATGTCTCTCACGAAAATATGAGAATTTAAAGAAAGGAGAGTCCACTCAAAAGAATATACAAAAGCAAAAGCTCAAAGTACAAAGACTTCATCATAAAATAGATAATATCCGTACTGATTATATCAATAAATCAATAGCTGAGATAGTGAAAACCAAGCCATCTTATATAACTATTGAAAATTTGAATGTATCAGGAATGATGAAGAACAGACATCTTTCAAAAGCTGTTGCGTCACAGAAGTTCTATGAATTTAGAACCAAGCTTAAAGCAAAATGTGATGAAAATGGTATTGAATTAAGAGTCGTAGACAGATGGTATCCATCATCCAAAATATGTCATTGCTGTGGTGCTATCAAGAAAGGTTTGAAGTTTTCAGATAGAATATATCGTTGTGATTGTGGCTATGTTGAGGATAGGGATTTCAATGCTGCTCTTAATCTAAGAGATGCTTTAACTTACGAAGTTGCATAATAAACGCAAACGTAAGTATGTACTGTGGGCTATCGCAGGAATTTACGACTGTGGAGTGTACACGAACTTGTGAGTAGCGTATTGTTTACAATCGCCAAAGCATACACATCGAAGCAGTAAGAAGTATCCGCAAGGACTTTAATTTCTCGATGTGTTTGAGTATATTTGAACACATTTTGAGTGGCAGAAGGTATCATGAGAATAGCAGTAACATATGAAAATGGACAGATTTTCCAGCACTTTGGACACACAGAGACATTTAAGATTTACGATGTAGAGGAAGGAAAAGTAGTACATTCAGAAGTAGTAGATACGAATGGAAGCGGACATGGTGCATTGGCAGGAGTTCTTAATGCATTAAATGCCGATGTTTTGATCTGTGGCGGAATCGGAGGAGGTGCTCAGATTGCGTTAGCGGCAGCAGGCATTAAGCTTTTTGGCGGAGTTTCAGGAGATGCGGATAAAGCAGTAGAAGCTTTTATCAATGATACGCTTGATTATAATCCGGATGTGAAGTGTTCTCACCATGAGCACAACCACGGTGAAGGACATACATGTGGCGAGCATGGATGTGGAAGCCATAGCTGTCATTAAGAAAAATATATAAATACGCCGGTAAAATAATACAGATTGGTGCAGTTCTCTTAGATGAAGGATTCAACAGAAAACGAGGTATTAAAGATGATAAAAATTATATCAGACAGTACATGTGATCTGTCACAGGAAGTTTTAGAAAGATACGATATAGATATTATTCCGCTTCATATTGTAAAAGGAGATGAAGAACTGGAGGACGGACCGCAGATAGACATTCACGCATTGTATGAGTGGGCTGATAAAAATAAGACTACACCAAAGACTTCAGCTCCATCTATAGAAACAGCAATGAATGTAATGCGGCCATATATTGATGAAGGCCGGGAGATCATATGCTTTTCCATATCAAGTGAGATGTCGACATCAATCAACGTGATCAGAATGGCAGCAGAAGAACTTGATGCAGAGGATAAGGTTACGATAATAGATTCAAGAAATCTGTCCACAGGAATAGGCCTGCTTGTTGTTGAGGCGGCAGTTATGGCAGCAGATGGGAAATCCCGTGAGGAGATAAAAACCGGAATTGATGAATTGATCCCGAAGGTAAGAGCAAGCTTTGTTGTAGATACACTTGTGTACCTTTACAGAGGTGGCAGATGCAATGCGGTTTCTGCGCTTATCGGAGGAGCATTGGCGCTTCATCCCATGATCGTTGTAAAGGATGGTAAAATGGATGCAAGCAGGAAATATAGAGGTAAGATCGGTAAAGTCATAAAGAATTATGCAAAAGATCTGGAAGAGGACCTGAAAAACGCAATACCGGATCGTGTATTTATTACACATTCGGAATGTGATGCTAAGACAGTTGAAGCGGTGAGAGATTACATAGCCTCTCTTGGCATTTTTAAGGAAATTATAGAGACAAGAGCAGGTGGTGTGATTTCATCACATTGTGGGCCTGGCACACTCGGAGTGTTATTTATTGCAGAATAATGGAGTTTCATATGGTTAGTACTTTGAAGCTGCTCGGAAAATATAAACATTTTATAAAATATTAGCACTCACTATTGACGAGTGCTAATAATAGGTGTATAACATAGTCAAGAACAAAGGAAAGGAACAAAAAGCAAAGGCTTTGAGTTCTTGAAACATCCCGGTTCCAAAGAAACAGGTTGACACAGATTTTATAGATTAAGAAGGAGAGATGACTTATGTTGATGCCTAGTATTTTTGGAGAAAACTTATTTAACGATGATTGGATGGATTTTTCATTTCCTGATGTTGACAAGGCGCTTTATGGTAAACACGCAAAGAACGTTATGAAGACTGATGTCAAGGAAACAGACAATAGCTACGAAGTAGATATAGATCTTCCGGGCTTCAAGAAAGACGAAATAGAAGCTAAGCTGGAAAATGGTTACTTAACTATCAGCGCAGCTAAAGGACTTGACAAGGAAGAAAAGGATGGCAAGTATATCCGTAAGGAACGCTATTCCGGTGCTATGAGCAGGTCTTTCTATGTAGGTGATGAGCTGAAGCAGGAAGATATCAAGGCAAAGTATGAGGATGGTATTCTTAAACTTTCAGTTCCGAAGAAGGAGCAAAAGAAAGTTGAGACCACAAAGCATATTGCTATTGAAGGATAAACTTAATTTAAATCATGTTATGAGAAGTCGCACAGGCCTATGGCCTGGGCGGCTTTTTAAATTAAAATATAAAGGAGCAGTATGATGTTTGCATTAGAGGGAAAGCATAAGAAATGGAAAAATGTCGATAAAGAATGCTATATTGTAATTTGTCTTTCAATCGGATATACTATAGCTTAATTATAGCGGAATGAGGGAAAAATAATGTCAAAAGATGAATACTTAATTACAGATGCCCCCTTAAAGGCATTGACAGTTTTTGCAATGCCTATGATCTTGGGCAGCTTTTTTCAACAAGTATATAATATGGCTGATTCAATCATTGTTGGTCAGTTTGTAGGCTCCTCTGCACTTGCGGCAGTTGGAGCCTGTGCTGCGCTTACGAATGTGTTCATTTGTATAGCACTGGGAGCCGGTGTAGGGGCCGGTGTACTTGTGAGCCGCTATTTCGGCGCCAGGGATTACGGCAAAATGAAAACAATAGTATCAACATCACTGATTAGTTTTCTGGTTTTAAGCGTACTTCTGGGTGTCTTTGGCTTTTTCTTTTCACATTCAATGATGAGCTTGCTACAGACACCTGCAGATATACTGGATGAGGCAGTGCTGTATCTTCGTGTTTATTTTGTGGGATTTCCGTTTCTGTTTATGTATAACATACTATCAACGATGTTTACATCGATTGGCGAGTCAAGGATTCCGTTGGGGCTTTTGATATTTTCCTCTGTGTTAAATATATTTATGGACCTTTGGATGGTGGCAGGCCTTGACCTGGGTGTGTTCGGTGCTGCCCTTGCAACTCTAATTGCTCAGGGAATATCTGCAGTGTTTTCACTTTTGATTTTCCTTAGCCGTATGCGCCGCTATAAAAGTCGCTTTGAATGGTTTGACAGACATGAGCTTCATTCTATGCTTCGGATTGCTGTGCCTTCGGTTCTTCAGCAGTCTACGGTGTCAATTGGCATGATGATAGTACAGGCAGTTGTGAATCCGTTCGGTACACAGGCGCTTGCAGGATATTCGGCAACGATGAGGGTAGAGAATGTATTTTCACTGATATTTGTATCTATTGGAAATGCAGTTTCTCCGTTTGTTTCCCAGAATCTCGGAGCAAAGAAGACAGAACGTATCAAAAAAGGCTATCACGCTGCGCTGGTGTTAGACCTGTGTTTTGCAGTGCTTGCTTTTATAGTAATTGAAACACTGCATACACAGATTTCCTCATTATTCCTGGGCAAAGACGGAACGGCCCTGGCATATCAGGTATCCGGAGATTATATGAGATGGCTTGGCTTCTTTTTCATTTTTATGGGTATCAAGATGGCCACCGATGGAGTGCTTCGTGGACTTGGCATCATGCGTCCGTTTCTCGCTGCAAATATGGTAAACCTGGCAATCCGCCTCTCGGTTGCCTTAATCTGCGCGCCGCGTTTCGGTATTGCATTTGTCTGGCTTGCTGTACCGGCCGGCTGGCTTGCCAATTTCCTGATTTCCTATGTGGCTCTCAGAAAATCCTGGCCGGCGGAATAGAAGGTACTATAATTCAAGCTTCAGATAAATCTCATCCCTCTCATCTTGCTCAATTCCCAGATAATGCTGGGTAATCTCATATGATGAGTGATTATAGACATCCATGAGCAGAGCGGGAGGTGTGCCATTCTTCCAGGCATGATAGCCAAACGTCTTTCTAAGCGAATGACAGCTGATGTGCTCATCCTGCACTGTTTTGCCGGCAGCAGCCTTTACAATACGATATGCCTGAGTCCTGCTTATCGGCTGGTATCTGCAGGTATTCTTGGTAAAAATAAATTCATGGTCATTTGGATTACGTTCATTGAAATAATCTTTCAGAGCATCGGTGGCATTGTAGTTTAGAGTGACATAGTTATTCTTGCCGGTCTTTTGCTCATTGATAAGAAAATGAGTGCGAAATTCATGATGTTTGAAATTGTAAACGTTGTCCCACTTTAATCTAAGCAGGTCACTGATTCTTAGTGCTGTGTTTAATCCCATCACAATTAAACAGTAATTGCGGCTGTTTGGACGGATGTCCTTATAGTACATCCTGAAAGCCGTGAGTTCGTCCTTGTTTCGGATTGGCTGTGTAGTTCCCATTGAATACTCCTTTATAGTAGAAAATGTTATCCGGCACATACAATATGACAGACTTTCTCCCTCAGAATATCCAAGATCAACAACACAACAATGGTAAGTTCAAAATAGAAAAAATGCAACATTTTGTAGTAAAATGTTGCATTTTTTGCTTTACACCTACTATATCGGACGCCGTTTTCAGAACTTAACCCCTGAAAAATATTTTTTTTAATAATTTTCTTTTCTTTTTTCTATCATTTTTTGTTAGTCTTACCGGATTTAATCATATCTGTGTCAAAGATAAAGTAACTCTTGATGGAATATGACTAAATTGGCGTAAATATTTGATGTTTTTTAATCCACTTCCTTTTTGACCCATTATCAATCCACGAAAAAATGAAACATTTTACTACAAAATGTTACATAATTCGGAAAAGCATGGACTAAGCTATTCCCTAGTGCATGGAGGTAGAAAATGCTCAAATTATCATTAAAGGAAGGGCAATATGTGAACATCGGAGACGATATCCGAATCGTGTTCGCGGGCGGAACCGGAAAGCACTGTCGATTACTGATAGATGCCCCAAAAGAACTGAATATCGCAAGATCCAACAACGAACCGAACCCTGCGAAGCGAAAAGATACATATTATCCCGACCCTGAGATTTCCAATGAGGCACAAAAAGAAATACAGCGCATCATCTGGAAGGAAAAAGCGCGTCAAAAAAAGACGCAAAGCAACTAACCATGTTAATAGGCGGCTGTGGCATCTGCCACACCCGGGAAGCCGCTTGTTATAAAAAACCATAGCTGCTTAAATAAAAATAACACAAAGCAGCTGCAAAACCCTCGGGAAAAGGATTTCCAGAGGTCAAACATAATAACCCACGAACGTGGGACAAGGAGGATTATATTATGGTAGTACAACACAACATGCAGGCAGCAAATGCCAACAGAATGCTCAACGTAACAACAAGCGCACAGTCAAAGAGCACAGAGAAGCTTTCATCAGGTTATAAGATCAACCGCGCAGCAGATGATGCAGCCGGACTTACAATATCTGAGAAAATGAGAAAGCAGATCAAGGGTCTTGACAGAGCTTCAACAAATGCTCAGGACGGTGTTTCAGCAGTACAGACAGCAGAAGGTGCCCTCACAGAGGTCCACTCAATGCTCCAGCGTATGAATGAGCTTGCAACACAGGCTGCAAATGGAACAAACTCTGATACAGACAGAAGTGCAATTCAGGATGAGATTGAGCAGTTAACTACTGAAATCGACCGTGTATCAGAGACAACTAAGTTCAACGAGACATATCTGTTAAAAGGTGAAAATGGTACATCTAAGAAAAATATTGACTTACAAGCTCATGATGCTGGATTGAAAGGTTCTCTTACGACAGGAAGTGATGGAACAGCAACATTTACTATGGATAAGCTGAAATCTGGAGACACAGTTAGTATAGGCGGTAAGAGCTATACTATTGGTACATCTGCAGATGAAGTTAAGGATTTCCTTGATAAGCAAGGTGTGAAAGATGAGGATGGCAAGGAAGTAACGGTAAATGGTACGAAATATACTTACAAAACTGCGAAGGCGGCAAATGCGGATACTCAGAATGGTGCACTTACTGATGGCTGGGATGCTGGTTGGTATAAAAAAGTTCCTCTAGGTGGTGGAAATGGTGATGGTAGTACTAGAGGGAAAGCTGATTATGCAGATTTAGACGCAATTTCAAAAGTTAAAGGTAAATTTACCGCTGGAGCAAATTCAATTTCTACTATAACAGATGCTGATAACGATGGTGTAGATGATAATGACAAGTCAGTTATTACGGCCGAGAAGGCATATACGCTTGCTGCAAATGAGCTTTTAAAGGCTAATCAGATAGGTGATACAAATAGTCAGGCAAAGGTTGGAGTTGATGATAAGTATGCAGCAATGACATTAGACAATGCAACAAATGTTATTAAGTTGCATGTGGGTTCTGCAGCTGTTGCTAATACTTTAAGTTTCAGTTTGCATGTTGGATCTGATGCAGATATGACAAATAAGATTACTGTCAATATTGATGCAATGGATTCATCTAGCCTTGGTATCAAGGGAATCAATGTCAATGATGATACAGGTATCGCTGGTACATACGCTATCGACGCTATCTCAGATGCAATCAGCAAGGTTTCATCACAGCGTTCTTCACTCGGTGCAGTTCAGAACCGTCTTGAGCACACAATCGACAACCTCGACAACGTAGTTGAGAATACCACATCAGCCGAGTCTCGTATCCGTGATACAGATATGGCTAAAGAGATGGTTAACTACAGCAAGAACAACATTCTTGCACAGGCTGGACAGTCTATGCTTGCACAGGCTAATCAGTCAAACCAGGGTGTACTTTCACTCTTACAGTAATCATCTACAATTTAATGTTGTACAAAGCAAAAGAGCTCGAAAGGGCTCTTTTGTTGTTTTGCATTAATCTTTTGTTTAAAGGGTCAAAATGTATCATCGATGCATGCTTGCATGCAATTCGATGTATAACTTATATACAAGGTGGCATAAGAATGAAATAGCGGAAGAATATCATTCTAAATATCTTTCTACTACAAAATAAGAATATTTCTCTTAGAAACGTATAAACTATTAATGCTACTAACTGAGAATACTATTTGACATTATAAAACATCAAGGGTATATTATCTTTAGTGGTTGTGCTACGTAGCTTGCGAGGCGCGTGGCCGGTGGAGTTCCATGCGTGGGCTCCACTTTTTTAATACTTATTTTAGGAAGGAACTTCTATATTCTTAAGACATTTTTCACATATGAACAACAATTAAATAAGCGTCAGCATGAAAAAGGTTTTATCATTCCTAATCCTGCATTAAAGTGGCTGAATGCCATATGGTTACTGTATTTTAACTGAATACTGCTTTTCATCTATCAAGTGAATAAAAATAGAGCATCTATTTGTGGTAAAATTAAGGTGTCTAATCAAAATAAATACCAACAAAGGAGCCCTTTATGAGTATTGTAAACACCTTATCATTAGAAAGCAATAGACAGATTAAAATAAATTTTGATGGAGGAGATCTCTTTTAATAGCGGAAATGATAGAAGCGGGGCATGGGAGAGCGGCTGACGGTCCAGATGAAAGAAGCAGATGCAGAGGAAAGGTAAGGAGAGGAAGAGTGGGAGCGGTAGAAAAGCAGTGAAAACGGTATCAAATATATTACGAAAAGAAGCCGCCATAAATGACGGCTTCACGGTTACAAAATTACCAGAATTGCTCCTGCGTTTACATCATCATACTAGCACAAAGCAGCAGTGATGTCAAACATTTTGTAGCAGTAATAAAGTATGCAGAAAAAGCCTAAATGATACCGCAGGAAACCAGTTTTTCACGGATTTCCTTTAATACGGCAGGCTTTACATCGCCAAACTTCTCGAAGTGGACTCTGGAAAGGCTGACCTGTGTAATCCTTGTTACATTTGCCCAGCGTGGCATTTCGGGAAAACCGTAGACCTTATCAACCATTATATTGTAGTCCATGCTTTTGGGCATTTGGGAAGATAAAGGAATAACAATCAGGGAATCCTTTAAATTTTTCAGTATGATTGCCGGATGTCTGCCGCCAAATTCCGTGCCGATGTTATAACCGAAATCTACCCAGATGACAGCTTTCCGAATCAGTACAAGAGAGCGCATAATCAGTTCAATATCCGTTTCCGGCACGATACTTTTTTTGACAGCAATCACATATTTATCGGTAGCTTTGTCGTACTGATAGTATTTTGACACTACTGCCTGTTTATCGCTGTGCAGCCACTTAAATGCAGATGGTTTGATGACATTGGGCAGAGCGGAGGAGGGTATTTGAAAGGCTTTTTCATTCAGAATCAGATTTGTTTTTAAGGAAGTCCATTTATAGTATTCGTTGGCAAGTTTGACGTTTTCCGGTTCTTCCGGATTAATCTTCTGAAAATGATTTTGTAACGAGGAAGCCATTTCATCAAAGGAATGGCGCGTATCTTCTAATGTTGCTGTATGTTTCAAGGCAATTCTCCTTTGCAGGTTTTTATTCTTAATTCTAGCAGATAATGTGACAGAGTACAACAAAATAACACGGAGAAGATAGTGTAAATTTAGTCTCGGAAATCAAAGGTCAGAATTTTCCCTTTTCATATGAATAAGTATCAGAATTGCTGTTTTAATAATAATCAACCTATAACATAACGTCAACCTGTTTTTGTTGTGGCAATTAATTCTTTCCCTGTCTTATGTGGCAAGAACATAGTTCAAATGACTTGAGTCATATTTTGTTTATAAAAGGGTAAGAAAGTAAACACAGCATTTTCACAATTGCCCCGTATACTGACATTGTAAACAAAAGAAATACTCATATTAATCTTTTTCATATTTTTAGCCGGTGCACTCCACATGTACCGGCTTCCTCTTTTTTATAGTGGCTGTTACTGTTCACACGCAAGCTTGACACTGCGCTGTCAAGCTATGTGCCATAGTGTTAATTATTGAGTGATTACAGCCCTGCCTCGTAGAGGCATTTTAAATGGGCTGTAATCGTTGCTGGTCGCACTGTTAGGTGTGAACAGTAACGGAAGGCTAAAAGTGCCTATATAAGTAATGAAAAATCAGTTGATTCCGTAAAGTCCCTCGCTTATAATGATATTAAGACAGAGAGCCTTTCAGTCGATGAATTTAAAGGAATGAAGCCGGAAAATGCTGGTATCTAATATTCCAACCAGTAAAGAATTTAGAAAGGATGTGAGCGTTATGTGTAATCTGAGTCAGGGAATTGTAGATGATACAAAAGCAGAAATCATACTGAATATGTATAAAAAGGGTTATACATTGGATCAGATCGCAGATGTAGCTGAAACAGGTGTTGATGAAGTTGAGGCGATTATTAAGAAGAAAGAGCCTGCAATGGCGTAACTATCATTAGCAAAAATAAAACGTTAATTCTTGCATAACTCCATGGTATATGTTACGATTTTAATGTTGTTAAGATGAATCTAAAGGATGATGCTTGCACGCATCATCCTTTTTAAATACAGGAGAAGTAAATGGATATCAATAGACAGGAAAGAGCGCCGATTTATGAGGCTCTTGAGGAGTTTAAGAAGAAGAGAGTGGTGCCGTTTGATGTGCCGGGACACAAGAGAGGCAGGGGAAATCCTGAGCTGGTGCATCTGCTAGGGGAAAAGTGCGTAGGGCTTGATGTTAATTCAATGAAGCCGCTTGACAATTTGTGCCATCCGGTTTCGGTAATCAGGGAGGCGGAGGAGCTTGCGGCGGATGCCTTTGGAGCGGCAAATGCTTTTCTTATGGTAGGAGGCACCACCTCTGCGGTGCAGGCCATGATTTTGTCCACCTGCAAGGCAGGGGACAAGATTATACTGCCGAGAAATGTTCATAAAAGTGCACTTAATGCACTCGTGCTTTGCGGAGCGATACCGGTTTATGTCAATCCTCAGACGAATGCAAAGCTTGGTATTTCGCTTGGAATGGAGATAGACCAGGTGGCGAGGGCTATCGAGGAGAATCCTGATGCAAAGGCGGTGCTCGTAAACAATCCGACGTATTATGGGATTTGCTCTGACCTTAGGTCGATAGTTGCGCTGGCTCATTCGAAGGGAATCAAGGTGCTCACGGATGAAGCACATGGTACACATCTTTATTTTGGAAAGGGGCTTCCGGTATCGGGAATGGCAGCCGGGGCAGACATGTCTGCGGTATCGATGCACAAATCAGGAGGAAGCCTGACACAGAGCTCGATTCTGCTCACCGGAAGGGATGTGAATGCTGATTATGTGAGGCAGATTATCAATCTCACCCAGACCACGAGCGCATCGTATCTGCTATTATCAAGCCTTGATATATCAAGAAGAAATTTAGCACTCAGGGGAGAGGAATCCTTTGCCAAGGTGGCACAGATGTCGGAGTATGCAAGGCAGGAGATTAATTCCATAGGCGGCTATTATGCGTATGGGCGTGACCTCGTAAACGGCACGAGCATATATGATTATGATGTGACAAAGCTGTCCATCTATACGCTCGATATAGGGCTTGCCGGAATAGAGGTGTATGACCTGCTGCGCGATGAGTATGATATCCAGATAGAGTTTGGAGATATCTGTAATATACTTGCGTATATATCAATCGGTGACAGAATACAGGATATAGAGAGGCTCGTAGGTGCGCTTGAGGATATCAAGCGCCTTTACAGCAAGGACAAGACCGGACTTTTGTCTGGAGAGTACATAAATCCAAAGGTGGCGGTATCGCCGCAGGAAGCGTTTTATTCGCAGAAGAAATCAGTGCGCATTATGGACGCGGTAGGCGCTGTAAGTGGTGAGTTTGTCATGTGTTATCCACCGGGAATCCCGATTCTTGCACCGGGAGAGCTTATCACAAAAGAGATTGCGCAATACATTGTCTACGCAAAGGAAAAGGGCTGTTCAATGCAGGGAACAGAGGATCCTGCGGTTGAATATCTTAAGGTATTGGAGCAGTAAACAGGAGGAAAAGCTATGCAAATGTGGTTTTCACAATATCATACTGTCAATGTCAAGCTGGATGTAAGGATACAGGAGCAGCTTTTTTCAGGGCAGAGTGATTATCAGAAAATAGATGTGTTTAAATCATATGAGTTTGGGAAAATGGTCGCACTGGATGGTGAGATTGTTTTTTCGGACACAGATGAGTTTATATATGATGAGATGGTCACACATGTGCCGATGGCGGTTCACCCGAATGCCAAAAAGATACTTATAATAGGTGGCGGCGATGGCGGCGTGGCGAAGGAGCTCATCAAATATCCGTCAGTCGAGCATATTGATGTGGTTGAGACAGACAAGATGTTTGTCGATGTATGCAGGCGGTTTTTCCCCGAGGTAGCATGTGGACTTGAGGATGAAAGAATTTCCATGTTTTATGATGATGGTCTGCGATTCTTACGCAGAAAGCATGATGAATATGATCTGATAATCAACGATTCCACAGACCCGCTCGGACATACGGAGGGACTTTTCACAAAAGAGTTTTACGGAAGCTGTTATAAGGCACTGAAGGATGATGGAATCATGGTTTACCAGCACGGCAGTCCTTTTTATGATGAGGATGAGCTTGAGTGCCGGAAAATGCACAGAAAGGTGTATAAATCATTTCCTATAAGCAGGGTATATCAGGCGCATATTCCAACCTGTCCGTCAGGCTACTGGCTGTTTGGGTTTGCATCGAAGAAATATCATCCGCTTTATGATCTGGATGCAAAAAGATGGGATGCACTGGGGCTTAAAACCTGGTATTACACAACACATTTACACAGGGGAGCCTTCATGCTTCCGAAATATGTGGAGGATTTACTCGAGGAAGAGGAAACAAAGTAAAACAAATTAGAAAAACTATATCATAACCAAAGCGAATCAGGAGGACAAAAATGAGCAGATTACTTATTATCGGATGTGGTGGAGTTGCGCAGGTGGCAATCAGAAAATGCTGCCAGAACAGCGAGGTATTTACCGAGATTATGATTGCAAGCAGAACCAAGTCAAAATGTGATGACTTAAAGGCAAAGCTTGAGGGAAAGACAAGCACAAAAATTGAGACTGCAAAGGTTGATGCCGACAATGTGGAGGAATTAAAAGAGCTGATTAATGCATACAAGCCGGATGCGGTTTTAAATGTTGCGCTTCCGTATCAGGATCTTACAATCATGGATGCATGTCTTGCGTGTGGTGTTGACTACATCGATACTGCCAACTATGAGTGTGAGGATACTGAGGATCCGAAGTGGAGGGCAATCTACGAAAAGCGCTGCAAGGAGCTTGGATTTACAGCATATTTTGATTATTCATGGCAGTGGGCATATCAGGAGAAATTCAAGGAGGCAGGGCTTACAGCTATACTTGGAAGCGGATTTGACCCGGGTGTGACCTCTGTTTATTCTGCATATGCGCTTAAGCATTATTTTGATGAAATACATACTATAGACATTCTCGACTGCAATGGCGGTGACCACGGATACCCATTTGCGACAAACTTTAATCCGGAGATAAATCTGCGTGAGGTTTCTGCAAACGGCTCATACTGGACAGATGGACACTGGGTAGAGACAAAGCCTATGGAGTGGAGAGCACAGTACAATTTTGACCAGGTCGGAGAAAAGGATATGTATCTGCTTCACCACGAGGAGATTGAGTCACTGGCAAAAAATATTCCGGGAATAAAGAGGATCAGATTCTTCATGACCTTTGGACAGAGCTATCTCACACACATGAAGTGTCTTGAGAATGTCGGCATGCTAAGAACAGACCCGATCATGGTGGACGGAAAGGAAATAGTGCCAATACAGGTGCTTAAGGAGCTGCTTCCTGACCCTGCATCCCTGGGACCTCGCACAGTCGGAAAGACAAATATCGGATGTATTTTTACAGGTGTCAAGGACGGAAAGGAAAAGTCAATCTACATCTACAATGTATGCGACCATCAGGAGTGCTACAAGGAGGTTGAGTCGCAGGCGATTTCCTATACCACAGGTGTGCCTGCAATGATTGGTGCCATGATGGTGGTAAAGGGACTCTGGAAGAAGCCGGGAGTGTTCAACCTTGAGGAGATGGATCCGGATCCATATATGGAGGCTCTTAATAAGTTCGGACTGCCTTGGCAGGTAGTGGAGAATCCGGTTCCTGTGGATTGTTACAAGACTGAGGATGAGTCAGTACATATGGATTAGTCCGGAGGCCGGTATGAAGATAAATGAATTAAGAACTCCCTGTTATGTGATAGACGAGGGAAAATTAACTGAAAATCTTTTGATATTAAACGGTGTCATGCGAGGGACAGATGCAAGGATTCTTCTGGCACAGAAGGCATTCAGCGCATTTTATGAATATCCTCTTATCGGCAGATATCTAAGCGGGACAACTGCAAGCGGGCTTTTTGAGGCCCGCCTTGCACATGAAGAAATGGGAAAGGAAAACCATGTATTCTGTCCCGCTTTTTTGCCGCAGGAGATGGATGAGCTGGTAGAAATATGTGACCATATTGTATTTAATTCAGTATCGCAGTATCTGCTTCACAGGGAGAAAATCGAAAGGGCTGATAAAAAAATAAGTGTCGGGCTCAGAATCAACCCGGAGTGTTCTACACAGGAGGGACATGAGATATATGACCCATGTGCGCCGGGCTCAAGGCTTGGGATAACGAGAGAGGCACTCGATAGGGCTATTGAAAATGGGCTTGATTTATCACGTATAGAGGGCTTTCATTTTCACACGCTCTGTGAACAGGGCTCGGATGCGCTCGAAACGACTCTTGCAGCGCTCGAGGAGAAATTTGGAGATTTGCTGTATGGTCTTAAGTGGCTCAATATGGGAGGCGGACACCATATTACGAGAGCAGACTATGACATTGAAAGGCTTGAAAGGTGCATTACGCATATGCGTGACAAATATGACCTGGAGATCTATCTGGAGCCGGGAGAGGCAGTTGCGCTTGATGCAGGCTATCTGGAGACTACAGTGCTTGATATAGTTGAAAATAATGGCATAAAGATACTCATTCTGGATACCTCCGCAGCCTGCCATATGCCGGATGTGCTTGAGATGCCGTACCGCCCACCGCTTATGGACAGTGGCATGCCGGGTGAGAAGAAATATACATACAGATTGTCCTCATGTACCTGTCTGGCAGGTGATGTGATAGGGGATTATTCATTTGACAAGGAGATAAAAACCGGTGACAGACTGCGCTTTTGCGATATGGCAATCTACTCGATGGTCAAAAATAATACCTTTAACGGCATGCCGCTTCCGGACATTGCCGTAATGGATGAAAATAAGGATTGTAAGGTTATCAGGAGATTCAAATATGAAGATTTTAAATGCAGGCTGTCCTAGGGCAGACGGCTTCTATATGCCGGCGGAGTATGCTCCCCACAAGGGCACCATCATCATCTGGCCGAAGCGCCCGGGCTCATGGATTTACGGTGCCAAGCGGGCAAGAGAGGCTTTTGCGGAGGTGATATGTGCAATAGCAGAGTCTGAGCAGGCATATGTGCTCGCTGAGGCGGATGTAATAGACAATGCAAGGTCTGTCGTGAAAGCTGTCAGAAAACAGAAAAATTATCAGGAAAATTTCCCGGTTAAATATATACAAATGGAGTCAGACGATGCCTGGGCCAGAGACGTGGGACCTACCTTTGTGAAAAATGAGGATGGCGCTGTCAGAGGAATCGACTGGTGTTTTAATGCCTGGGGCGGCAAGGTAGATGGACTGTACGCAGACTGGACAAAGGATGACAGAGTAGCGGCTTTATTTTGCAACAAAGCCGGATACGACATGTATGATGCGCATCCGTTTGTCTTAGAGGGTGGAGCCATCCACACAGACGGAGAGAAAACTGTGATAGTGACGGAAAGCTGTCTGCTAAGCAAGGGCAGAAATCCGGAATTATCGAAGCTTGAAATAGAACAGAAATTAAAGGATTATCTCGGTGCCGAAAAAATTATCTGGATTCCTTATGGAATATACAATGATGAAACCAACGAGCATGTCGACAACGTATGTGCATTTACAAGCCCGGGGCATGTGGTGCTTGCGTGGACTGATGACATGGATGACCCACAGTATCAGATGTCCTCAGCGGACCTTGAAATATTGGAAAATGAAACTGATGCAAGAGGCCGGAAAATTGAGGTTCACAAGGTTTGCATTCCAAAGAATCCGGTGTGTATCACAGAATATGAGCTTTCGGGCTTTACCTTTGAGGAGGGTGAGGATGAGCGCGAGGCAGGAGAACGATTAGCGGCAAGCTATGTGAATTTTTACATCACAAACGGCGGTGTGCTCATTCCACAGTTTGGTGATGTGATGGATGAGCCTGCGCTTAAGGCAATCGGAAGCCTTTTTGAGGGAAGAAGGGTGTATCCGATATATGCACGCGACATAATTGTCGGTGGCGGAAATATACACTGTATCACACAGCAGATTCCACAGTAAATTTAATTCAGGATGAGAAAGGTGAATAGTATGAGAGAGGTTACAATTGCTGCAATCCAGATGAGCTGCAGCCGTGATGTAAATGAAAATATTGAAAAAGCAGCAAAGCTTATACGGGCTGCGGCAGAGGCCGGAGCACAGATAATACTTCCTTCGGAGCTTTTTGAGAGACAGTATTTCTGTCAGGAGAGGCGCTATGATTATTATGACTATGCAAAGCCTCTTTCTGAAAATGCTGCAGTGCAGAGCATGAAGGCACTGGCAAAGGAGCTTGGCGTGGTGATTCCTGTGAGCTTTTATGAGGCAGGAGAGGGCAGACAGCTCTTCAACTCGGTGGCGGTGATAGATGCCGACGGAGAGGTGCTTGGAATATATAGAAAGACACATATCCCGGACGATCATTATTATCAGGAGAAGTTTTACTTCACACCGGGAAATACCGGATTTAAAGCTTTTAAGACAAGGTATGCAACCATAGGAGTCGGCATATGCTGGGATCAGTGGTTCCCGGAAACAGCCAGAGGCATGGCTTTAAAGGGCGCGGAGATACTTTTTTACCCTACAGCCATAGGCAGCGAGCCGATACTGGAATGTGACAGCATGCCACACTGGAGACGGTGTATGACCGGGCATGCAGCCTGCAATCTGATGCCGGTTGTGGCGGCAAACAGGATAGGCACAGAGGAGGTTGTACCGTGTGCGGAAAACGGAAACCAGAGCTCAGCACTGACATTTTATGGTTCTTCGTTTATCACAGATGCGACCGGAGAGGTTGTTGAGCAGATGGACAGAGTATCGGAGGGCTTCATACTCCACAGTTTTGATTTGGATGAGCTGGAGAGTGAGAGAAAAAGCTGGGGACTGTTCAGGGACAGGAGACCGGAGATGTATGGGGAGAATTAGCTTAGATTACCCTAATGATTGCAAATTAATTTAAAGTTAATTTAAAAACACAGGATACAGCAAAGGCGCTATATCCTGTGTTTTTGACTATTTATTGTTTCAACAGTACTTTGATGTCTTCCTCCGGTGTGGTAATAGGGGCAATACCATAGTTTTCTACCAGGAAGTTCAGAATGTTAGGAGAAAGGAACGCCGGTAGAGAAGGACCGAGACGGATATTTTTTATACCAAGATGTAACAGTGTTAAGAGGATGCAGACGGCCTTCTGTTCATACCAGGAGAGTACAAAGGAAAGCGGAAGCTCGTTTACTGAACATCCAAATGCATCCGCAAGTGCTATTGCAACCTGTATCGCGCCATAAGCGTCATTACACTGTCCCATATCCATCAGTCGCGGAAGACCACCAATTTCTCCGAGATTTAGATCGTTGAAACGAAATTTTCCACATGCCAGAGTCAGGACGATACTGTCAGAAGGCGTCTGTTTTACAAATTCTGTATAGTAATTTCTGCCCGGTTTGGCACCATCACAACCGGCAACCAGGAAGAAATGACGGATAGCCCCTGATTTTACGGCCTCTATTACAGTATCCGCATGGGACAGGATTGCTGAATGACCAAAACCGGTTGTTACCTGTGTGCCGCCATTTATGCCTGTGAAGGTCTGATCCTCCTTGTAACCACCGAGCTCAAGTGCTTTTTTAATAACAGGAGTGAAATCCTTCTGTTCATCGATATGAACAGTACCCGGGAAGGCAACCACTTCTGTTGTGAACACTCTGTCGATGTAGCTGCTTTTTGGAGGCATCAGACAATTTGTGGTGTAGAGAATAGGAGCAGGAATATGATCAAATTCTTTTTGCTGATTCTGCCATGCTGTTCCGAAATTTCCCTTCAAGTGAGGGAATTTCTTTAAGAGTGGATATGCATGGGCAGGGAGCATTTCACCATGAGTGTAGATATTGATTCCCTTTCCATTTGTTTGTTCAAGCAAAAGCTGCAGGTCCTTTAAATCGTGTCCGGTTACTACGATAAAAGGTCCCTTTTCCACCGTAAGCGTAACATCTGTTGGCTCCGGTGTTCCATAGGTTTGTGTATTTGCCTTGTCTAGAAGTGCCATGCACTTTAGATTGATTTCACCTACCTTGAGAACTGTTGGAAGCAGTTCATCCATACTTTCTGCGTAACCAATCTTGAACAAGGCTTCACAGAAAAACTGATTTACCTCGGAATCTTCAAAATTCAGGACATATGCATGATAGGCATATGCAGCCATTCCGCGAATACCAAAGAGAATAAGTGACTTCAGGGAACGGATATCTTCATCAGCATTCCATAGCTGTTGCATATCATATTCGTCAGTTCGTCCACAAGGAGACTGACATTTATTACAGTTGCCAACCAGAGAGGCTTTTTCTGCTCTGACCTTTTGTATCATATCTTCAATTGCTGCATTATCAAAGCTTACATTTGTAATTGTGGTAAATAAGCCCTCGATAATGGTCTGCCAGGTCTTTTTTGAAACAGCTGATGTGTCATCGATAGCTCTCGCCAGACCAATCAGTGCGCCTGTCAATTCATCCTGTAATTGTGCAGTATCTGCCTTTTTTCCGCAGACACCTATATTTCCGGTACAGCCGGTGCATCCGGCCGTTTGTTCACATTGAAAACAAAACATCTTTTTTTCCTCCATCAGTAGTTTTTTTATGTTTCTGATAGAATAATAGCGTTATAAAAACAACTTGTATGTTTGATTTCCAACATAAAGAATACTTTTGAAAAAAATTATCTATTACAATTAGAATAGTTTTTTCTTAATCCCTTAACAATAATAAACATAGTCACAAATTCAGCTGCCGGAAAAGCAAGCCACACACCTGTCATGCCGAAGGCGGCTGAAAGTGCGAATGCGAAAATGCTTATAGCGATAAAACCACGCATGATAGATGCCGCAAATGCATATTTTACGGACTCAACGGCACTTAGGATAGCAGAACCTACTATATTGATTCCGGCAAAAATAAAGCCTGTAAAGTAAAGGCGCAGTCCGCTCTCGGCATACGAAGCAAGCCTGGCATCGTGCTCGCTGTTGAAAACAGATGTCACAAAAGGTGCAAAGGTGCATATGAACAAAATGAGCAGTGCAGCAATTAAGAGAGATGAAACGACAGCCATCCTGAGTATTGAATCTACATTTTTTCTAAGTCCTCTGCCGTAATAGTCGCTGATAAGAGGCTGTGAACCCTGTGCTATTCCGTTGAACAAAGCTACAGCGACCAGTGACGTATTGGCAACCACACCGTATGCTGCCACGCCGATATTTCCTGCAAGCCTCAGGATAATCATATTGAAGACAATAGTTATGACACCTGATGATATCTCAGCAACAAAGGAAGAAACACCAACCTGGCAGGAGTAAAAGAGTCTCTTGACAGATGGAACCGTCGGCTTAAGCTTTACGGAGCATTTGTCTGAGCAGAAATGAATACAGCATATCAGGATGCCTATAATCGGTGAAATAGCGGTAGCTAAAGCGGCTCCTTCCATATCAAGTCCAAGCGGGAACATGAGTATGTAATCAAAAACAATATTAAAAAGGCTGCTGAAAAGTGTGGCACACATGGCAATGGATGGTGCGCCATCATTTCTTACGAAAGCGTTGCACACATAGTTGCACATGAAAAACGGTGTAAAAAGCATGAAAATACGTGTATAGTTTTTACCGGTATTTATAATTGCCGAATCTCCGCCGAGCAGCCCTACGAGCCTGTCCGGAATGAAAATACCAATCAATATGAATATAACGCTTATTATAATACACCACAGCAGGGCATGAAAAAAGTAGCTCTCGCTGGATGTATCGCCCTTATTTTTCTCTACGACATATCTGATAGCGGAGCCGACTCCGATCATTGCGCCTATGGCAAAAATCAAATTGTATACAGGCAGCACCAGATTGAGCGCAGTGATACCGTTTGAGCCGACCGCCTTTGATATAAAGAAGGTGTCGGCAAGTATATATAATGACATACCCACCATGCCGAGTATGTTTTGTGAGACATATTTTACAAATAATTTTTTCATAATAGCTATATTGTAAATGCATCTGTTATTTAAATCAATGATATTTTTGATTAGCTCGGATGTAAAAAGTTTCAAAATGAGACATTTTGACTATTGAAATATTTTTCAGGTACATTATAATGAGTATGTTGAAAATAATTGGGATTACTAAAGGAGGATAATTATGGAAAACAATAAGCTTTCAACAGGTTTAACCGTATGGTTATGGATTATTTTCGTGGTGAATGTTCTTGCAGCAATTGGCGGTATTGTCGTTGCACTGGGTGCTTCAGTCGTAGGAGCTGCTTTAGGATTAGGTTCGATATATGTCGTACTGAGTTTCATTGGCGTTATACTACAGATTGTCATAACTGTTTCTATCGGTATTTTGCTTTTCGCACACAAAAAGATTGGTTTGGTGCTTATTTTTGCATTTGCAGCCCTGGGATTCATTGTAAGTATGGTTACATATTCTATTGCAGCACAGCTTAGTGCCGTTAATATTGTCAAAGCAATTATTTCAGCCATTCTTATGCCGGTTATTACATATTTATTTGCAAAGAACGACATTGCAAATGGCACAATAGCTTAGAGCAATAAAAAAAGATGAAAATTGAATAATGTTTTACTAATCCGCTATACGATAGGTGAGTATAGCGGATTTTTAATATTTAGAGTGACAAAACAATATATTTATAATAAAATGATATTGTCAAATTATTAATAAAAAGCATACGAAAGAGAGGAGTAAGTTATGCAGGACATTAGTATCATTGGAATTATTGTTGCAGTTGTTGTTCTTGTTATCCTGTTGTTTATGGCAATCGGATACGTGAAGGCACCGCCTGATATGGCATATATCATTTCAGGTGTGAAGAAAAAATCAAAGGTAGTTATTGGAAAGGCGAGCATACGTATTCCGTTTTTTGAGCGTCTTGATAAGCTGAATCTCAGACTGATACCTATCGATGTAAAGACTAGCAATGCAGTACCGACAGCAGATTATATCAATATCAACGTCGATGCTACGGTAAACGTAAAAATCAGTAATAATCCTGAAAAGCTGCGCCTTGCGGCTGAGAACTTTCTTAACAAAAACACAGAGTATATCGCTGGTGTTGCAAGAGAGGTTCTCGAGGGTAATGTACGTGAGATCGTTGGAAAAATGAAGCTTGAGGAGATGGTTTCAGACCGTCAGAAGTTTGCCAATCTGGTAAAAGAGAATGCAGAGCCTGATCTTGCGGCAATGGGACTTGATATCATCAGCTTTAATGTGCAGAATTTTGTGGATGGCAACGAGGTAATAGAGAATCTTGGTATCGACAATATCGTAAAGATTAAAAAGGCCGCCGCCATCGCAAGGGCAGAGAGTGAGAGAGACATCAAGGTAGCGCAGGCTGCGGCTGATAAAGAGTCAAATGATGCAGCGGTTGCAGCACAGACAGAGATTGCCAAGAAACAGAATGAGCTCGCTATCAAGAAATCAGAGCTTCAGATGGAGGCTGATACAAAGAAGGCTATGGCGGATGCGGCTTACGATATCCAGAAGGAAGAGCAGCGTAAGACCATTGAGGTTGCCACAGCAAACGCTGATATCGCAAAGCAGGAGCGAGAGATTGAGTTAAAGCAGAAAGAGGTTGCAGTAACAGAGCAGTCTCTTGAGGCAGAGGTCAAGAAAAAGGCTGAGGCCAATAAATACGCAGCACAGCAGCAGGCAGAGGCACAGCTTTACCAGCGCCAGAAGGAAGCAGAGGCAAGACAGTTCGAGGCACAGCGTCAGGCGGAGGCACAGAAAGCAGAGGCAGAAGCCATGAGATATGCCAAGGAGCAGGAAGCTGCCGGTATCCGTGCAGTTGGAGAGGCTGAGGCTTCAGCTATTCAGGCAAAGGGTATTGCAGAGGCTGAGGCTATGGAGAAAAAGGCAGAGGCATATGCCAAGTACAATAAGGCAGCCGTTGCAGAGATGATGATTAAGGTGCTGCCTGATATCGCAGCCAAGGTTGCAGAGCCACTTGGACAAATCGACAAGATTACTATTATCGGTGGCGGTGATGGCGAAAATGGTGTAGGCAAGGTTGCCGGAAATGTACCGGTTGTAATGGCAAAGGTATTTGAGAGTATGAAAGAGGCAACAGGTATTGATTTATCTGAGATTATCAACGCTGATTCATATGACGCAAAGGTAAATCGCAACGTAAATGTAACCGGACTTGATGGAGTAAATCTCGTTGTAAATGCGGATACGGACAAAAACGGTGAAAAGACTGAAAATTAAATAGTGTTATATTAATCCGCTATACGATATGTGAGTATAGCGGATTTTTAATATTTTCTGAAAAAAGACAAATATTTGAAAATTACAGGATTATATGATATATTTTGTTGCATAAAAGCAGATTGCCTGTACATGGTGACATATATAAATAATGAAGAGGAAAATCTATGAACGATAAAAGAAAGATAATAGCAATATTTATAATTGTTGCGATAGTAGCTGCGCTGGCTGCAGTTGCCACCTTTTTTGTGATTAAATCAGCAAAAAAAGAGGCTCGAGGCTCGTCACAGATGACAGAAACAGCCACAGAGGATAGTTCAGATAAGGAAGACCCGCAGCATACGGGAGGCAATGCAGGCTCAATGAGTGCGACATCTGATGATGGAGCTTCTGCGGATGAGACACAGATACTGTCTGCAAGCTCTGTTGCGGAAAACAGTAAGCTGACTTTCGGAATTGATGTATCTAAATATCAGGGCACCATAAAGTGGGACAAGGTTGCCGCAGGCGGAATCGATTTTGCGATGATACGTGTGGGCTACAGAACCCAGAAAACAGGCGAGATGTGTGTTGATACAAATGCCAGATACAACATGCAGGAGGCACAGAAAAACGGCATAAAGGTTGGAGTGTATTTCTTCTCATCAGCAGTAAATGAAACAGAAGCCATTGAGGAGGCAGACTGGGTAGCAGACTACATCTCAAAATATCAGATTACATATCCGGTGGCATTTGACTGCGAGGGCTTCACAGACTCAGCAAGCAGACAGTATGGCATGTCATCAGAGGCCCGTACCAAAGTAGCTGAGGCATTTTTGCAGGAAATATATAAAAAAGGATACACGCCTATGTTTTACGCTGCCATGAATGAGTTGTCGGAAAACAGCCAGTGGGATACTAAAGCGCTTGAGAGCAGCTACAAAATATGGGTGTCACAATATCCGGATACAGCTTACCCGGAAACACCACAGTCATCATATGAGGGTACACATGCTATGTGGCAGTATACCAACAAGGGAAAGGTGTCAGGGATTGATAAGCCGGTAGATTTGAATGTTGCATACTTTGGGTTTGATGAAACAGAGTCTGCAAAAAATGGAGATGCGGCTGACAATGCAACAGCTGACCCGGAAGCAAACATGAAGTTTTCGGATGTAAATGAGACTGTAACTGCCAAGGAGAGCGTCAATCTGAGGGATATTCCAAGTCAGGGCAATGACAGTACAATTAAGGCAACGCTGAATAACGGTGATACAGCAACAAGAACAGGCGTCAGTGACAGTGGATGGTCACGTGTCGAATATAATGGACAGACATATTATGCCATTTCAAACTACCTCACAACAGATATGAACTATGTAGTTCCCGGGCAGGACGGAAGTGGCAGCGGAGACGGACTGAAGACAAAGTTCAAGGAGTGTAATGATACTGTCACTGCAAAAATAGAGGTTAATCTGCGTGCACTTCCAAGTGTCACAAATCCGGATGCTACAGTTGTTGCAACGATAAAAAATGGGGAAACCGTCACCAGAACCGGAATCAATGAGGAGTTTGGCTGGTCACGCGTGGAATATAATGGACAGACACTTTACTGTGTGACAAGCTATCTGAGTGTGCAGTGATATAATGAACGCAGTGTTTTGGAGAATAAAGTCAAAAAAATTAAACGTTATTAATCTAAAATCATGCATAAAGTAGAAATAGTGTAAAAATGTCATGGATATAATGATAGAATTGTTTGAGATAGTGCGTTAAAATACAAAATAACGAAATACGTAAGTAAAGGGGCATTTTATGGAATATTCAGCAATTTTTCATGACATGGATAAAAGATTCTGTTATGCGATAGATAAGGATTTGTTTGTGATACGCGTGCAGGTAAAAAAGGATGATATGAAGGAGGTAATCCTTCACTATGAGGACAAGTATATACCAATGGAGCGCAAGGATACGCGAATGACACTTCCTATGAAGAAGGTAGCCACCTCACAGTTTCACGATTATTATGAGGCACAGCTTCAGATGAATCTGATATGCCTGAGATACTTTTTTGAATTTACGGACATGCAGGGTGAAAAGGTATATTACGGCAATTATGAGTTCGACAAGGAGTGCATCACAAACAGGGACAGAATGTTTGACTGTCCGCAGAACCTCAGAGAGGAAGAGATGTTTGAGGTGCCACAGTGGGCAGCCAACAAGGTAGTGTATCAGATTTTTCCGTCGCGCTTTGCAGCAACACAGCCGGTGGACAAAGAGCTGTGGTATAAGGCACCGATTACGCCTATGGATGATTTGCATGGCAATCTCAGAGGAATCATAGAGCATCTGGATTATATTAAAGATCTGGGAATAGATGTGGTATATCTGACACCAATCTTTAAATCAAATTCATGCCATAAGTATGATACCATTGATTATTATCAGGTTGACCCATCATTTGGAACAACAGAGGATTTAAAGGAGCTCGTACAAAAATCTCATGAGCGTGGCATGAAGGTAGTGCTGGATGCGGTATACAACCACTCAGGAAGAGAATTTTTCGCATTTCAGGATATACTTGAAAAGGGCGAAAAGTCAAAATATCTCGACTGGTATTTTATCGACGAGCTGCCGCCTAAGGGCGAATGGGGAGAGATTCCAAACTTCAAATGCTTCGGCTATTACGGTGGAATGCCAAAGCTTAATCTGAAAAATCCTGAGGTTGAAAAATACATCACGGATGTTGCCTGCTACTGGATTAAGGAATGTGATATTGACGGATGGAGACTGGATGTAGGAGACGAAATCAGTCATTTCTTCTGGAAGAATTTCAGAAAGGCAATCAAGGCAGTAAAGAAGGATATGCTGATAATTGGTGAGATATGGCACTACGCAGGAGACTTCCTCGAGGGAGATGAGTGGGATACTGTCATGAATTATCCATTCTACCTGAATCTGATAGACCTGCTTGCAGACGAAAAGATTAATGTCAGCCAGTTTGTACAGAATCTGGGATATCTGAAGGGGCGCTTAAACAAAAAGTGCTATCCGCTGATGTGGAACCTGATTGACAGCCATGATACAGCAAGATTTTTACATCTGTGCCATGATAATAAGAAAAAGCAGCATCTCGCAGCAGCCTTTCAGCTGCTACTGCCGGGAATGCCTATGGTTTACTATGGTGATGAGTATGCAATGCCGGGAGCAAACGATCCGGACTGCAGACGAGGCATGTACTGGGATGAGGAATACCAGGACAAGGAGATGTATAATTGGTATAAGAAGCTCATGCAGATTAGAAAAACACATGCATGCATCGTAGAGGGCGAAATGATTGAGACAATCGTAAATGACGATGAGGATACGATTGTTATGATCAGAAAAAATGGCGAAGAGACAATCGCAATGCTTTTCAATTGCGGCAGCAGTGTAAAGGAATTTAGTGAGTATGCCGAGAAATATAATCTGCTTACAGATAGCGCATTTGACGGAAAAGTAGACGGGCTTGACGCTGCCGTAATTGTGCTTTAAAAATTATATAGGAAAAATAGGTAAATCGCAGTAAAATAATTTTATATGAGTTTTTATGGACAGGAAATTGCAGGCAGCTGCTTTTTCCTGTTTTTTTGCATAAAATCAATTCTGTTGAGGTAAAATTGAGATTGACATTGTATTGTATGAGTATAAAATACAAGGAATCAGGTGATGTACAATGAAAAGGCATAAAATATGTAAAATTATTTTTGCTATACTGGCAGTTTTTTTATGTGTGGCTTTTTATGAGTTAATCGGAATCTGCATCACATATAAAAAACAGCCGGCAGTGTCTGATGCTACTATAAAGGAAACACAAAATATTATGAGTGTGGCGGGGAGAGAGAATACGGAAAGAGCAGTAATCATTGAAAAAAATTCGCAGGCTCTTTTAGAAAGAGTTAGATTAATCCAAAATGCAAAGGATGAAATAATCCTTTCTACATTTGCATTTAAATCAGACGAAAGCGGAAAATTGATTTTAGGAGCACTGTATGATGCGGCAGACAGAGGCGTACATGTCCGCATATTGGTAGATGGAATGGAGAGCTGGATTGATATGGAGGGTAATCCATATTTTTATGGATTATCTTCGCATGAGAATGTTGAGATTAAGCTGTACAATAAAGCAAATCCGCTTAAGCCATGGAAGACAATGGGAAGAATGCATGATAAATATCTGATTGCAGATGGTAAAATATATATTCTTGGCGGAAGAAACACATATAATTATTTTTTGGGTGATTTTCCGGGGCATAAAAATTTTGACCGGGATGTGTTAGTTGTCTGCGATGAGCCACAGAAAGATAATTCGGTCAATCAGCTTTGGAATTATTTTGAAACAATATGGGAACAGGAGGACTGTCGGTATTTTCATAACAGTAAAAAATTAGCTGACAGACAATCTGTAAAGAAAGCAGTTTTAGAGCTGCAGGAAGGGTATCAGCAATATTTTGAAGTTAATAAGGAAAAAATTTGTGATACAGATTATGCGGATGAAACCTTTGAAACAGAAAAGATTATCTTGTTATCAAACCCAATCCACACCGGGGCTAAGGAACCGGTGGTATGGTATCAGCTGGGAGAATTAATGAAAAATGCAAAGGAACGCGTAAAAATTCATACACCATATATTATTTGCAATGATATGATGTATAATACATGGGAGGAAATTGCACAGAAGGTTCCGGACTTTTCTATTATGACAAATTCTGTTGCAAATAACGGAAATCCATTTGGAGCTGCTGATTATGCCAAAAACAGAAACAGAATTTTAGAAACAGGAATTGATATCTGGGAATATGAAGGCGGTTATTCGTATCATGGAAAAAGTATTCTGATTGACGATGATCTGTCAGTAATAGGTTCATTCAATATGGATATGAGAAGTACTTATCTGGATACAGAGCTGATGCTTGTAATACGCAGTAAAGAGATTAATAAACAGCTGGAGGATGGCATGATGGAGTATGAGAGCGTGTCCAGACAGGTATTAGACGACGGAACATATTATGATCCATATCATGTAAAGCCGATTGAATTAACAGAAAAACATAAAAGAAAGGTGTTTCTGGTACAGCATCTGCTTGGATGGGCAAGGGATTTGTTTTGATTAAAGGAGAATATAAAGCGTGTTTAAGATATTAATTGTAGAAGATGATAAGGAATTAAGTCTGTTATTCCAAAAGGTGCTTGAAAAGAGCGGATATCAGGTCAAAAGTGCGTCGGATGGAGCACAGGCACTGGAGGTATTGGACAGAGAGTATATTGATTTAATCATTTCCGATATAATGATGCCGGTTATGGATGGATATGAACTTGTGTCGGAGCTTCGTTCGGCGGGATATCAGATACCGGTGCTTATGATTACTGCAAAAAGCAGCTTCGATGATATGCGTCAGGGCTTTCTTTCGGGAAGTGACGACTATATGGTAAAACCCGTAAATGTCAATGAAATGGTTTTGAGGGTAGGGGCACTGCTTCGGCGTGCACAGATACTGAACGAACACAAAATTGTGATTGGCTCAACCGAGCTTGATTATGATGCAATGACAGTTGTGACCGGTGATGAAACGCTTGTTCTGCCAAAAAAGGAATTTCTGCTTTTATACAAGCTGGCAGCTTCACCGGGCAGGACATTTACGAAGCAGCAGCTAATGGATGAGGTATGGGGATATGATACAGAGGCAGACCCACATACGATAGAGGTACATATAGGAAGAATCAGGGAGCGTTTTAAAGAAAATCCGGATTTCGAAATTGTAACAATGCGTGGTCTGGGATACAAGGTGGTGAAAAAATAATGGAACATAAAAAGAAAAAAGAATTGCGTATCCGCTCGTGTCTGACCGGTGCAATCTGGCTGGCACTTGCATTTTCTATGCTGATATCAGCCTTGTTGTTTGCGTTTTTGAATCATTTTTTGGATTTGCCCGGGAAAATACCGGGCCTTGGCTGGCTTTTGATTTTTAATACATTGATAGCAGGACTTATTACATCATTTATCAATGCAAAGCTCCTTGAGCCGATTACCAGGCTCGGTAAAGCAATGAAAGCAGTTTCACAGGGAGATTTTGAACAGCATCTGGAAACAAACAGCCGCATAGCCGAGATTGGAGAATCCTATCAGAGCTTTAATGTCATGACAAAAGAGCTTCGTGCAACAGAGATGCTGCAAATGGATTTTGTATCCAATGTTTCCCATGAGTTCAAGACTCCAATCAATGCAATTGAAGGCTATACGATGCTGCTCCAGGGAGATGAGCTGTCACAGGAGCAGGAGGGGTATGTAGAAAAAATCCTGTTTAATACTCAAAGGCTTTCAGGTCTTGTTGGAAATATTTTGTTGTTATCAAGGCTGGAAAATCAGAATATTCCAATGAAAAAAACCAAATATCGTCTGGATGAACAAATCCGTCAGGCATTTCTTTCATTGGAAGACAAATGGACTGAAAAAGGAATTGGCTTTCAGGTGGAGATGGAGGAGGTCAGTTATGTTGGAAATGAAGGGCTTTTTATGCATATCTGGATGAATCTTTTGGATAATGCAATCAAGTTTAGTCCACAAAATGGGACCATCACCATGTTTCTAAGGCATGAAAATGATTCTGTGCAGTTTATTCTGGAAGACGAGGGACCGGGAATCGCGGATGATGCAAAAGCCAGAATATTTGACAAGTTTTATCAGGTGGATGGTTCTCATAAAGCCGAGGGAAACGGCCTTGGCCTGGCACTTGTGAAAAGAATTGTAGACATCGCCGGTGGAACAATTAAAGCTGAAAACCGGGAATACGGAGGATGCAGATTTGTAGTAGAACTGCCAATAAAGAATTATAATGAGTAGCTATTTAGAACATGATAGTTACAATAATAAAATAATAAGATAAAAAGATAGGAGAATTTATATGACATTTTATCAGGAACTGCAGTTAAATCAGGCCGGCTCTAAAAGCCTGCTGAAAAATAGTAAAACAATGAAAGAAAAACTATACCATACGTTTGTATACATGGTGAAGATAGCTGTCACAATGGTTTTTTGCTTTGCCTTTGTCACTGCCTCAAGCATCATATTGGGAAAGGATAACAGCATTGTGGGAGTAGTGGTCTTATTATGCGTTATGGTATTTCGAAACGCTGATCTGGGAATCCATACCGGACACTCTACATGGCTTTTGGCATTGTTCTTTGTAATTATGACAGTATGCCCACATCTGGCAAATCAGCTTTCACCGCTTCCGGCGCTGCTTATAAACATTGCAGCTCTTGCAGTGCTGATTCTGTTTGGATGCCATAATCCATTTATGTTTAATCAATCCACACTGGTTCTTGGCTATTTATTGTTATATGGATATGATGTGTCAGGAAAAAGCTATATGCTTCGAATAGCAGGGATGGCCGCAGGAGCTGCCATCACATGCCTGGTATTTTACAGAAATCATAAAAACAGAGACTATAAAAGAAATATGAAAGCTGTAATTGAGGAGTTTGACCTTTCTTCATCACGTACAAAATGGCAGCTGTGCCAGATACTATGCGTACCGTTAGTTCTATGTATTGCACAGCTTTGCAATATGCCACGTGCAATGTGGGCAGGTATTGCAGCCATGTCCGCCATACTGCCGTTTATGGAGGATATGCAGTACAGAGTCAGAAAGAGGATTGTCGGTAATATCGCCGGTGTTATATGCTTCACGGCATTATATTTTCTACTTCCACCATCAATCTATGCGTACATAGGAATTATAGGCGGAATCGGCGTGGGATTATCGGCACAATACGGCTGGCAGGCTGTTTTTAATACATTTGGTGCTCTGGCTATAGCTGCAGAGAGCTATGGATTAAAGGGAGCAGTCGGCCTAAGGGTGATTCAGAATGTGTTTGGAGTCGTTTTTGCGTTGGTATTTTGTGCTGTATTTTATAGAATTATGTCAGTGAAAGAGGAAGCGGTTAATTAGGATAATGAAACTTGGGTTGAAAAAGGACGTAATTATGGTATAATTAGACCATAAATAAGGGGGTGTATATTATGCCGCAAATAATTCCAATTAAAGACTTGAAGAATACATCGGAGATATCTGATATGTGTCATAAGACAGAGGAGCCAATTTATGTTACTAAAAATGGCTATGGCGATATGGTAATTATGAGCATGGAGATTTATGAGTCAACAATGAGACAGATTGCCATGTACAGAGATATAGAGATATCTGAAAAGCAGATAGAGGCAGGACAGATAAAGGATGCCAGAACAGCACTTAGAGAAACGAGGGCAAAGTATGGCTTATAAATTAAATGTTACAGAGCATGCTGATGAACTACTTGATAATCTTATGTATTATTTGATTTATAGATTAAAGAATAAACAGGCAGCGAAGCATTTGTTAGATGGTATTGATGTAATCTATGATAGATTGGAGGTCAATCCCTTTCAATTTGCAGATTGTAGAGATGCATATCTTGCCAAGAAAGGCTATAGAGAAGCAGTTGTACCACAGATGAATTATATTATAATTTTCGATGTGAGAGATGATGTTGTAAATGTAGTTGGTATTTTTCATCAGTTAGAGAATTATCAAAATAAATTGTAATATGCTTGAGGTAAATCAGAGTCAGTAGAAATACTGGCTCTATTTTTTTACCTTTTGTTAAAATCAGGAAACAGATAATTTACTGCATGCTATAGAGAAGCTCTGAGAAGCCCTCGGACGGCATAGGCTTATAATAGTAAAAGCCCTGCATCTCATTACAGCCTGCCACAGTCAGGAAATCAGCCACTTCCTTTGTTTCTACACCCTCACACACGATACTGTGATGTGTGCGTTTGAGCATGTGAAAAATCTCTTCAATAACAATCTTTCCGTTGGTAGAAAGTGGTCCATCAAGGAAACGTTTGTCCATCTTTATTTCATCAAACTGAATATCCTTCATGGTATTGAGAGAGGAATAGCCTGAGCCGAAATCGTCCATGGAAATAAGTGCTCCGGCATTGTGGAAGTGTTCAATCATACAGTTGACAGCATCGTAATTGTGTATGTATGCTTCCTCTGTGATTTCAAATATTAAAAGACTTGGGTCGGGATGGTATTTTTCAAAAATATCATGGACCTTCTGCTCAAATCCGGTTATGTTGTTGAAATGTGCCGGCGTCACATTCAGGGAAATTGGAACAACAGGAAGTCCACTGTCTCTACGCTCCTTCAGCCAGGCAAAGGCTTTTTCGTATACATAGTAATCTATGGTAGTAATATCTCCGGTTTCCTCAAGCACCGGAAGAAATTTATCAGGAGTCCAGACCACTCCGGGAGCCTTATTCCAGCGGACCAAAACCTCGGCACTTTCAATTTTTTTACTTTTACAGCCAATTTTTGGCTGCATATAAATACATATGTCGTCGTTGTCAATTGCACTCTGAAATGAGTTGATAACATCTGCACGGTGCTGTTCCATCTCAGTACAGTATCAAGTATATTACTTCCGGTTTCATATCCACAATACTCATTTATGAGGCGGAAGTCCTGGATATCAGCGGTGACAAATGCGTAGGAGCGTTGATCCTTGTGATTGCTCAGTATAGTATGCAGCTTTTCAATCAGGTATTCAGACGAAACACTATGAAAATGCTTTGAGCTGCTATAGCTTATCGATGGAGCTGCAGAGCTCATATGTTCTTTTTTGTAGCGCTTGTCCTCATACATTTTTTCGTCAGCTATTTTCATCAAATCCGGAATCAGATAGTAGTGATTGCGGTAGCTCATGTCCGTAGGTATCATTTATTTTTTTAAGATTGTTTAAATCAAACATCATGATACCCAGATTAAAGGTATCTTCTTTTTCCTGTAAATCGTACAGCTTTTTCTCGAGTGCCTTTTTGTTGTGCACACCCATCACATCGGACGAAGCAAAACGGACTACATCGCGTGTATAGTCCAGCATGACAAATGAAAGAGCGCATCCGATAAGTGAAAGAAGTATCAGGGCACCTGTAAAAATCATAATGATGCCGTTAGAGTAATGTACACCTGTCTGTATATGGAGTATCAGGGTACACAAAAAAAGCAGAAAAATAGCTATCTGCGTTCCGCAAATTAATAATATTTTTTTATTTCTATCCATTATTGAATCATCATCCTTTACTTAATATATGCATAAAACCTCAGCTATATGGTAAACTATGGCTATATATGAATTGCTAAGCCACGAGAATGACCTTCTGAGCCAGATGTTTTTCTATGCCAATCCGGGCGTCCTTCACACTGACTATATAATATCCGTGAAATTCGGATATAAGTCTGAGCTCCTGCCCGGGTATAAGTCCTAAATTTTCCAGATGATGTCTCTCTTTTTCCTGACCTCCTATGCGGTGAATTGTGTATAGTTTTCCTAATTCAGCTAAATTCAGTGGCATTGTTAAACCTCTCTTTCTGCCATATCCCCTCGACGAACTAAAGTTAGCTTTATCTAACAGAGAATAACATAATTTGGAGTGGTTGTAAAGAATTGATTTGTAAACTCATATGAGGTTTGAAATTTTTCTGGAAATTGAAATGATAGCAGTGCTTTATCTGTAATGGATACATAAAGATTTAATAATAATCCCGAATGTTTTTTTAGATAAATAAGCCATTCGGGATTAATTTGTTCTTTTTTAAATTATTTTTGTGTGTTAAGATATGAAAAAGAAAAAATTTGGTAAACGATGATAGATTTTGGGAGAAGAATATTATGGGTGAAAATATTAGTGTAACAAAAATAAAATGTATGAGGCAAAGCGTGTGATGAAAAAGCTCCAAAATCAGAGTTGAAGGAAAAGGTAAAACAAATATGAGTCAGATAATATTGGCGTCGGCATCACCGCGCCGAAAGGAATTATTAGAGCAGATTGGGGCAGAGTTTGTTGTCTGTCCTGCAAAGGGAGAAGAGATAATCACAGAGGAGGAGCCATCTGCGGTTGTCATGGAGTTATCACGTCAAAAGGCAGAGGAGGTAGCGTCAGGTGTGCTTACCTACAATGAACAGCATGCAGAGCTTGTGACACCGCAGGATATTCTTGTAATCGGAGCGGATACGGTAGTGGCTTATGAGAATCAGATTCTTGGAAAGCCGAAGGACGAAGAAGATGCCAGGCGTATGCTTTCGATGCTTTCGGGAAAAACGCACAGTGTCTATACAGGGGTAACGTTTGTTTTTATTGACAAAGCCGGAAGAACAGGAGAACACTGCTTTTATGAGAAGACGGATGTCAGCATGTATACACTGACGGAAGAGGAAATTGACCGCTATATTTCAAGCGGGGATCCGATGGATAAAGCAGGAAGCTACGGGATACAGGGACGCTTTGCCATCCACATTAAGGGAATACATGGTGATTACAATAATGTGGTAGGGCTTCCGGTAGCGCGCCTGTATCAGGAGCTTAGAAAGCTTGGAGTTGATGTTTAGCGAAGTCTTTTTTTAATAGCCGGTCCTATAAGCATGGCAATTATCATTTTTATCAGATCGCCCGGGATAAATGGGAGCACACATATTGAGAGTGCACCGCTGACTGTGCTTTTTGCCTCAAAGCAGAACCATGCTGTACCGAGCACATAGCATATGATAGTTCCGACAATCATACCAATGAGCTGGAGCCAAGGCTGGTGGAAATGATCGATTACAAGTCCTGCAATGATTGCCATGGCGATAAAACCGATGATATATCCGCCTGTAGGGCCGGCAAGCTTAGCTGGGCCACCGGTGAAGCCTGAAAATACAGGGATTCCGACAAGTCCGATAAGCAGGTAAATCAGGTAGCTTATAGTTCCGCGTTTCCATCCGAGCAGATATAATGAAATATATATGGCCAGGTTTGTCAGTGAAATCGGTACTGGTCCAATCGGGATGGATAATGGTGCAAGAATACATGTGACAGCTGTCATGAGAGCTGTTACCGTTATGGCATAGGTCTTCCCATGCTTGTAGTCTATAGTTTCTGTCTGGTTCATGATAAAATCTCCTTTTTGTAAATTTCATAGTAATTTTTGTACGGTTAACACATTAACATGAAAAGATGTCAATTGTCAACCACAACTGCAATAAAGGTTTACAATTATCGGGGAGTAATGAAAAATATACTAACATCGGTATATACGTACGCTATTCGGAAAACATGGATACTTGGAAAATGTCTGAAAAATCATTAAAAACAATCGACATTACAGCAAATAAACGCTATAATAGATGTATTAGGATAAATGTACTGGGACTTGTATTATCCACAGCCATCGCACGGTATGGCTGTCGCAGATAGCGTCAGGTCCCGGGAAGGGGAATTATATGCAGGATAAAAAGCAAAAAAAGGCAAAAATACAGGTTATATTTCTAATTCTTATTTCCACGCTTGTTATTTTAGCGGATTTTTATGCGATAATTAATTATCCAAAGGAATACATGCTCATTGCAGCAATCACAGTTATCTTTATGATTTGCCTGTGGGGAGTGATAAGCGGATTTTTCTCACTGAGTGCTCTAAAGGAGGACAGGAGGGAGGAACAGTATGACAGTATTTTCAAGTCTGAAAAGGCATCTTATCTCATGCTCAGGAAGTACTTTGATGAGATAGAGGAAAAGATTGAGATACTGCAGAAGGAGTCAAAGATTCCGACTGAGGATATCATCAATGCACAGAAGGGAATCGCAAAGGTTGTCATCAACAGGAATAAGGAAAATGCTGATGCGATTATGAACTCCAATGAACAGCTTATGGAGACTTTTGAGCATCTTGAGAATAAGCTCAAGGAGAGCAATGATTTCATTATTGAGAGCCAGAAAAATGTGATTTATGATAACCTCAAGGACATTATGGAAAAGCAGCAGGTTCTGTCTGACAGCATAAAGGATATGGAAATCCGTCTGAGTCAGGCAATCACAGCAAATCCTATTCAGTTTACAGCAAATGTTGAGATGCCTAAGCAAACGACCGACGCACCACAATCAGCACCGGCCATGGAGGCGATACCTGAACCGGTCGTAGACGAAGCTGTGATAGCTGAGCCGGAGCCTGCAGTAGAGGAAGCTGCGATACCGGAGCCTGTACAAGTGAATGAGCCGGAACCTGTAAGTGAACCTGGATCTGTCCCTGAGTCTGTCAAAGAGGCACTTCAGGCACCTGCCGGCAGCAGCGATCCAAACCGCCAGCTGAGTGCAGATGAAATAGCAGCACTTTTTGCAGGAGCAAACGCAGGCGTAGGAGAATCAAAATCAGAGCTGGCAGAAGAGGCAGCTACAGAGCCTGTCGCAGAGGAAACGCAGGCAGCTACGACAAACAGTGATCCAAACCGTCAGCTGAGTGCAGATGAAATAGCAGCACTTTTTGCAGGAGGAAACGCAGGCGTAGGAGAATCAAAATCAGAGCCGGCAGAAAAAGCAGTTACAGAACCGGCCGAGACCCGGGCAAGTGAAGAGGCCAAGCCTCCGGTTGTGGATTTGAATAACACAAATCGTAATCTGACGCCGGACGAGATAGCCGCTTTATTTGGCAGCATGTAGAAATAATATTTTGTAATTATCTCACAAATATGTTAAAGTGTGCATGTTATAAAAATATGCACACTTTATTTTTTTGAAAGGAAATATAAAAAATATATGGAAACAATCAGATTTGACGAATTAGAACTAAACCCTAAGATTTTGCGAGGCATCAAGGATATGGGCTTTGAGGAGGCAACTCCAATACAGGCTCAGGGAATCCCGGCAGTGCTTTCGGGCAGGGATGTAATCGGACAGGCGCAGACCGGAACAGGAAAGACAGCAGCCTTTGGTATTCCGGTGCTTGAGAGCGTTGATGCATCAAGTCACAAGACACAGGTTATCATCCTCTCTCCTACAAGGGAGCTTGCCATCCAGGTGGCAGATGAAATCAGGAAGCTTGCAAAATATATGCATGGCGTGAAGGTGCTTCCGGTATACGGAGGACAGGATATCAGCCGCCAGATTAAGGCACTTAAGGGCGGTGTGCAGATTATTATCGGAACCCCGGGGCGTCTTATGGATCATCTCAGGAGAAAGACAATCAGGCCCGACCATGTAAAGACAATAGTGCTCGACGAGGCAGACGAGATGCTTAACATGGGCTTCAGGGAGGATATCGAGACAGTACTTGAATACCTGCCACAGGAGCATCAGACAGTACTTTTCTCGGCAACAATGCCAAAGCCTATTTTGGAAATTACAAGAAAATATCAGCATGATGCTATCAATATCAAGATTGTGAAAAAAGAGCTGACAGTCGCAAATATCGACCAGTATTACTATGATGTGAAGCGCAAGGACAAGATAGATGTACTCACAAGACTGTTGGATTACTATAATCCAAAGCTCTCACTTGTATTCTGCAACACCAAGAAGATGGTCGACGAGCTGGCATATGAGCTTTGCGGACGCGGCTACAGTGCAGAGGGACTTCATGGCGATATGAAGCAGGTGCAGAGAGATCGTGTCATGAAGAACTTCAGAAACGGAAAGACAGATATTCTTATTGCCACTGATGTCGCAGCGCGCGGAATTGATGTGGATGATGTGGAGGCTGTTTTCAATTATGATCTGCCTCAGGATGACGAGTATTATGTACATAGAATCGGCCGTACAGGTAGAGCAGGCCGCTGTGGAAAGGCATTCTCCTTTGTAAAGGGCAAGGAGGTATATAAGCTCAAGGACATACAGCGCTACTGCAAGACAAAAATCTATGCACAGCCAATTCCATCATCTGATGATGTTGCCAAAATCAGGGCAGAAAAGATCATGGACCAGATTTCCACCATTATAGATGAGGAAAATCTCACAAGTGTCATTGATATTATAGAGAATCAGATAAATGAGTCAGATTACACGGCAATGGATATAGCAGCGGCATTTTTATACCAGGCTATGGGTGCTTCAGAGATATCCACAGTTGAATCAAAGGACGACTATGATTTCCACAATACAGGAGCAGAGGATGGCATGGTACGTCTGTTTATCAACGTAGGAAAGAAGGACAAGATAAAGCCGGGCGACATTTTAGGTGCCATTGCAGGCGAGTCAGGCATGCCTGGCAGGCTTGTCGGTGCAATCGACATGTACGACAAGTATACATTTGTTGAGGTGCCGGCTGAGTATGGCAAGGAAGTGCTTAATGCCATGAAGAATGCGAAGATAAAGGGACGCTCTGTGAACATGGAGCCTGCAAATTCACGATAGCAAAGTCAGGCTTTTCTGATGACGCATCAGCTTTTCTTGTTCTCAGTGGTTCTGAATAGTTACGATGGTTGTATAAAAAATACCGGGACACAATATGTGTTGCCCGGTATTTTTGATTACTTGTCGTCATCGATTCCCCAATGCTCTTTCATGTAATCCTTTCCCATTCCTCCGCCGATATCATTTTGATTTCTGCGAAGATAATTTACAAATATTCCACCAACAACTGCAAAAATGATAAGTGCTGCAAGTACTACCATATGGTCTCCCTTCCGAAACATCTGTCAGTTTCAAAAAAAGCTGTAATTATTCGTTCGAAAATAAACGAAAAACAATTGGTTGCCATCATTATAGCAGAATTGTCAGATAAGTCAATATACAAATCAGCTATTGTTTATATAAAAACGTAGTCGGATTACTGGTTACACTGTTAGTAGTGAACAGTAACGTGGCCGTGGCTAGTCACACTGTTGGTTGTGAACAGTAATTGACCGGCAGCGAAATCACGCGTCAGCCAGCATCAGCACATGCTTCACAATCGATTTGATTATATTAACCGCAGTCTCCATGCCCTCCACTGATATGTGCTCAAATGGACCGTGGAAGCCGTAGCCGCCGGTACCGAGGTTTGGACAAGGAAGTCCCATGAAGGATAAACGTGCGCCGTCTGTACCGCCGCGAACCGGGCGTGATAGCGGCTTAAGACCGTTTTCTGCTATAGCAGCCTTAGCCAGGTCGATAATGTACATGTTGTCCATTATGATTGAAAGCATATTCTCGTAGGAGTGGGTAATAGTCAAAGAAACAGTGCCCTCGCCATATTTTTTGTTCATCTCTATTTCAAGAGAGCGGAGAGTATCAAGTCTTTTAGCAAAAAGAGCCTTGTCATGGTCTCGCACAATATATGACAGATGGGCTGAAGCTACATCACCGCTCATATCACACAGATGGTAAAAGCCCTCTCTGCCCTCAGTTGTGGCAGGAGTCTCGTTTGCAGGCAGCGCTGCGGCAATCTCGCAGCCAACCAAAGCAGCATTGACCATGATATCCTTTGCTTCGCCCGGATGCACGTTGACGCCCTTTATGGTAAAGTCAGCGCTTGCGGCATTAAAATTTTCATAGGCCACCTCGCCCTCGTAATCACCGTCCACGGTGTAGGCAAAATCTGCCTCGAAATAGTCCAGATCGAACAAATCCGCACCCTTTCCGACCTCCTCATCGGGGGTAAATCCAACCCAGATATCGCCGTGAGGAGTACCATCTGCGATAATCTGCTCTAAGGCAGTCATAATTTCAGCAACCCCGGCCTTATCATCGGCACCAAGCAGGGTAGTGCCATCTGTGGTGATAAGAGTGCGTCCGGCGAGGGCTTTAAGCTCAGGAAAATCGCTTACACGCAGATAATCTCCGGAGCCTCTAAGCAGCACATCGCTTCCGTCATAGCAGCGCAGAATCTGTGGCTTGACATTTTCCCCGGAAAAATCAGGTGCAGTATCCATATGTGCAATAAATCCAACTGCTTTTTTGTGCTCCATTGCGGCAGTGGCAGGCAGCAGACCATATACATAGCAATGGTCAGTGAGCACAACCTTAGATAAGCCAAGCTCCTTAAGCTCTGACTCGAGCTCCCTTGCTAGGGCAAATTCCCTGTCGCTGCTTGGTGTATTATCACTTGCTTCATCTGATGTGGTGTGATAGCCCACATATTTTAATAATCTTTCTTCTACTTTCATTATCAATAAATCCTTTCTGAGAGACTTTGGATGGGAAATCTGGAATAAAAAGTCTCTGTATATAGAAAATAATATAGCTTAAAACGGTGTAAAATCAACTGTTTTACAAAAAATCTAAAAAAAATTTAAAAAAATTTAAAAAAAGTGTTGCATTTCTATAAACTATACTATATAATAAATTTCGCGTTAAGGAAAACGCAAACAAATTAATAAACGCGCTTCTAGCTCATTTGGTAGAGCACCTGACTCTTAATCAGGGTGTGCAGGGTTCGAGCCCCTGGAGGCGCACTCAAAGGTACCGGTTTTATGGACGTATGAGCCATAGGGTTGGTGCTTTTTTATTATATCATGGTTAAAGGATTAAAAGGTATCATGTCATTATTTAGATAGGCTGGCAGCTCAGGCACATAAAAAGTGAAATTAATATTGAAATTTTGAAACAATGAGTTTATACTGTTGAATAGGAAAAAAGTAACATTTGGAAAGATGCTTTGGTCGGAGTAAAATATGATGAATGCGGTAGACAAATATTCAACAGACAATATAGCGGATAACGAAATGATAATTGCAGTAGATGACGTGGTAAAGAAGGACTATGACAGTGCGGTTGTACGCATAAAGAAAGCGCTTGCGCGCTTGAAGAGCACCGGTCACGTGGAAAAATATGCAGAGTATCTCAATATCCTGGGATTGGTATATGAGCTTGAGAACGATGAGTCAAAAGCCTTTGAATGTTATCTGGAGAGCCTTGCCACGGCAGAAATTATCCGCTCGAGAGATCTTAAGGCTATGGTTTACAGCAATATCGGTTCAAGCTATAGCAAGATGGGAAGAGATAAGGAAGCGCAGAGATATTTCAACGATGCCAGAGACGAATATGACAGTTCCTCAGAAAAATCTGAAGAATGTCATAAAAGCTGGGTCATGTTTGACTATATAAATCATGCGATTAACGACAGATATGTCGCATTATCTTGAAGCAATCAGCTTGCAGATAGGGTTTCCGACAGCAGAGAATTTCTCCTCGTACTCGGTCATGATGTTGCCCTCATTCATTGCAGCATCATGATGCAGGTCGCGTGTACTGGCGTCGAGGTGCCATTTATCAGAGCTTTCAATCTCTTCCAGAGAGAAGGTGAAGAGGTCCTGGTTGTCAGTCTTGAACTCTATGCGTCCGTCAGGTGCGAGAAACAAATCATATCTGGCAAGAAATTCGCTTGAGGTGAGGCGCCTTCTTGCGTGCCTGTCCTTCGGCCATGGATCGGAAAAGTTCAGGTAAATGCGGTCAACCTCATTACGGTCAAAAATATCCGGAAGAGTTGCGGCATCAATGCACAAAAAGTGCACATTTGGTAGCTCGTCCTCCTGCATTTTTTGTACAGCACGAAGAAGCACACTTGTATATCGTTCGATACCTATATAGTTAATCTCGGGATGAAGCCGTGCCAGATCCATCAGAAATCTGCCCTTTCCCATACCAACCTCTATATGAATCGGATTATTGTTTCCTAAAAAATCATGCCATTTTCCTTTTAATTCAACAGGCTCCTTTATGCAATAAGGGCTGTTGTCGATGACTTCACCGGCGCCCGGGATATTTCTAAGTCTCATGTAAATCTCCTTATAAAAACGTAAAATTTCATATAGATAATACCCTACAATTGTGTGGGTGTCAAAATAAAATGACAAAATACGTTGCACATGCCCTTGATAACATGTTTTTCATACATTATAATTAGAAATAGTACATTTTTGGTTATAGTACTGAACAGCTACCCAATTTTAGAATTAATAGGAACAGATATGAAGCATAAAATTATAAATTTAAAAAAATCAGGAATACTAATAATGGCAGTGTTTGCTATGGTCACGACGCTTTGTGCGAGACCGCTTATGGCATTTGCGGATGGTGATGACACGTACTGGCCGGAGGGACCGCAGATAAATTCACCGTGCGCCGTGGTGATGGAGGTCAATACAGGTACGGTGCTATATGAGAAAAATTCACACGAAAAGCACTATCCTGCAAGTATCACAAAGATCCTCACCACATATCTGGCTATACTCAACTGCAAGATGGATGAGAAGGTTACATTCTCAAAAGAGGCGGTGAAGGAGAGCAGTGATGGTTCGTCGAGCATCAAGAGGGATGTGGGCGAGGAGATGACCATGGAGCAGACACTATATGGAGTTATGCTTGAGTCGGCAAACGAGTGCGCATATGCTGCAGCAGAGCATACAGGCAAAAAGCTTGGGGGAGATTACAGCACATTTATTGATCTGATGAATAAGGAAGCCAAAGAATTAGGCTGTACAGATACACATTTCAACAATGCAAATGGTCTGCCCGATGAAAATCACTGGACAAGCGCATACGATATGGGGCTTATCGCGTGTGCGGCATACAGGAATGACGAGTTTCGAAAGATTACAGGCACAAAGACCTATATCATACCACCAACAAATAAGCATACCGAGGATACCCCGCTGTACAATCATCATGCGATGCTGCATCCATTTAAGTCGTATTCACAGTTTGTAAATCAGGATTGTACCGGCGGCAAGACCGGCTACACTTCAGTGGCTAACAGCACGCTTGTCACTTATGCGGAGAAGGATGGCCTGACGCTGTGCGTGGTTATTATGAATGCACAGTCGCCTGACCAGTATGCAGACACAAACACGCTGCTCAATTACTATTTCAGTAACTTCAAGGCGCTAAGCATAGCAGAAAATGAAAACAGCGCAGCTGCTGACAATACGCCGGATCTGGGCGTGATGAATGAACACGGCATGTATGCAAAGGTGTCGGAAAACTATGTTGTTTTGCCAAACAACGCGGATTTTTCAAGCGTTAAAAGGGAAGCTGCTGATATGAAGTCTGACAACAAGGATGCTCTTGCTACGGTCAGATACAAGTATGGTGATCATGTGGTAGGCTGTGTGGATCTGCTGAAATCAGGAGCAAAGGTCGATCTGTCGTACTTTGATGAGAACAGCAGACAGAACGTGGAAAGTGATATAATAAGGATAAAGCCGGTATATTTTCTCTGGGGGCTTGTACTTATCTCAGTGATTATTCTGAGCATTTTCATGCTTAGAAGAATATCAGACAATATATATGTGCTGAAACACAAATGGAGCATTAAGAAGGAGCAGCGCGAGCGCTTCAGTGAGCACAAGCTTGAGAGAAAACGGCGCAGAAGGAGAGACAATCTGAAGTTCAGCGGCCGACATAAATATTAATACATTTTTATTATGACATTATAGATGGAGGCAGAAATGAGTGATGAAAGATGCGCCCTCGTGCTTGAGGGTGGAGCAATGAGAGGTATGTATACAGCCGGAGTACTCGACTGTTTTATGGACCATGATATTAGCTTTGATGCTGTTATCGGTGTTTCGGCGGGAGCGCTTTTTGGGGTGAATCTGCTGTCAAAGCAGCGCGGCAGGGTTATACGATACAATAAAAGGTTTAACAGTGACAAAAACTATATGGGTATCAGGCCTCTTTTAAGAGAGAAAAACATAGTGAGCACGAAATATGCCTATGATACCGTACCAAGAGAGCTTGACCCGTTTGATGATGAGGAATACAAGAAGTCTGATATTCCGTTTTATGCGGTTGTGACGAATATCAGGACGGGTAAGCCTGAATATGTGCAGATAAAGAGTGTTTTTGACCAGATGGATGTGCTCAGGGCATCGGGCTCCATGCCTGTAGTGTCAAAGCCTGTGAAGCTGGGGAAAGAGTGGTATCTGGATGGCGCGGTGACGGACAGTATTCCATATGAGCATATGCTCGATATGGGCTATGACAGAGTGGTTGTCGTGCTGACAAAGCCGGCAGACTATATAAAAAAACCTATGCCAAGGTTTTTAACATCGGTATACAAAAAGCGTTTTCCGAGGTTTTATGAGGCATTTTCAAACAGGCATATCATGTACAATACCCAGCTTGAGCAGCTTAAGGAGCTTGAAAAGCAGGGCATTGCCGAGGTGTTAAGGCCGTCGGAGCACATTAAAATAAGCAAGGTAGAAAAGGATCCTAATAAGCTTGAGAGCCTGTATCAGCTTGGATTACGTGATGCTGAGAGGCTTTTGGCAGATAAGCATGGCATGAAAATATAGAATGATTAAAAGGCTGAAAAGTAATAAATGTGACACGAGGGATGGAGAAGCGGTAATGAACATACAACAGGTACAGGCTATCATAGCCGAGGCCATGGAAAAGCACAACGGAATAGTGAAAAAAGAAGAGCTTACAAGGCTTGGTATAGACTATAGGCGTATTGATGCGCTTGTCAGGGAGAAAAAGCTTGTCCGTATCAGAAACGGCTATTATACAGACCGTGTGGAGGGCTTTTCTGAGGAGGCGCTCGTTGCAGCGCTCTTTCCGGATGCAATGCTTTGCATGGAAAGTGCACTTTACGCCTACGGCTATATAAAGGAGAAGCCATATGGATGGACGCTTGCTGTGGACAAAAATACATCAAAATCACGTTTTAAGATGGACTATCCAAGAATTATTCCGTTTTATACGGAGCCCACAGCACTTATGCTTGGAGCCACAACCATTGAGCTTGGCGGTAATACCTTTGGCATTTATGATAAGGAGCGTGTGATATGCGACTGCCTGAAGTATGAGTCGAGACTGGACCGCAATGATTTCAAGGCAGCTGTACAGTCATACATAGCGGATACGGACAAGGATATTTCCGTGCTCATGGATTACGCAAGGGAGAGGCGCGTGGTAAAGAAGGTGCAAAGCTTCATAGGAGTATGGTTGTAGTGAGGGTAGATTTAAGACATATAAGCGATGAGAAAAAATTATCGTACAGCGATGTGTTATGGCAGTACGTGAAGCAGGATTTTCTCTGGCGCATAAATAATGCCGGTCTGGGAAAAGTGCTGTGGCTTCAAAAGCCGTATTTTGCAACAGGAGAAAAGCTGGCGTTTTATTATGTATATGGCAGCCACGGTGGCAGGGCAGAGGATAATGGTGCACCGTTTGATGTATTGCGCAATATCATTATAGGCAATGCAGGGCTTAACAGTCATAGTGATGTGGTATGGACTGATACAGTATCATCTAAGCAGGCAGCAAAGGCATCAGCTAATGCACCGGACGGCAGTGATATAAAGCCGCTTATACATACGTGGAATCTAAGCGCTATGTGTGACGGTGAAAAAGTGCCGTTTGCAGTGAGGCTTGAGCGCCTTAATGAAGCGGATGCAGGAGTTCCCATGACTAAAAATATTGTTTTTATGAACAGCTTTTATGGAGACGCAGATGTTTGTATTTTTTCGCCTGAATCCAGGCTCGGAGAACAGCTGTTTGAGATAATGGATAAGCTTGAACTGGTTAGCGATATGAAACCATATGGTGATGCATATGAGATACTTAAGAGATATTCGGTCAGCGGAAGGCAGATAATTGATATTTTTAAGGTTAGAGCGAAAAATAAGCCGAAGACAGTGAGCATGCACCGGCTTGAGCAGGTGTATGGCTATCGCAGCTATGCTTATATGAGAAGGCGCTGGGAGCAGTATTGTAAGAGGCTGACACGACAGCAGAGGGCATATGCGAATGCAGGCTGGGAGGAGACGCTTGATTTGATACTTGATTTCCTCACACCGGTCTGGAGCGCGTTCTGCAATGACGAAATATTTTATGATGACTGGATGCCGGAGCTTGGAAGATTTCTGGGCTAAAAAGGATATATAGGTACTTAAATGGAAAAAGAACTGATAAATAATTCACAATCAAATATTTATCCGTTTCACATGCCGGGGCATAAGCGCCGTGGCAGTGATATAGGTGCAGGGCTGGACCCGTATGCTATTGATATCACAGAGATAGACAATTTTGACAATCTGCACCATGCTGAGGGCATTATAAAGGAGGCACAGGCTGAGGCAGCGGCACTTTACGGTGCAAAGCGTGCATATTTTCTCATAAACGGAAGCACCTGCGGTATACTGGCAGCAATATCTGCGGCCACCAAAAGGGGAGACAAGGTGCTTGTAGCAAGGAACTGTCACAAGGCGGTGTATCATGCGCTTTACTTAAGGCAGCTTCACCCGGTGTTTATATACCCTGAAATTACACGGACAGGGCTGCAGGGGCAGATAACCGAGGCGCAGATAAGGGCGGCATTCGATGAAAATCCCGACATAAAAGCGGTCGTGATAACCTCGCCTACATACGATGGTGTGGTTTCCGATGTGGCGGCAATCGCCTCTGTGGCACATGCACATGGAGCTTTGCTCATAGTTGACGAGGCACATGGCGCGCACTTTGGCTTTGGAGGCGGCTTCCCTCAAAATGCCATAGCGCTCGGGGCCGATGCGGTCATAGTGAGTCTGCACAAGACGCTTCCGGCATTTACACAGACGGCGCTTTTACTGCTGGGTGGGATGCGTGAAGCTGCAGTGGAGAAGTTTCTCGGCATTTATGAGACAAGCTCACCGTCATATGTGCTTATGACAGGCATAGAGCGCTGCATACACTATGTGCGCGATAACAAAGAGACAGCATTTGCACAGCTTAGGAGCAGACTTGACAGATTTTATCAGAAGGTCAGCGGACTTTCGCATCTGAACGTGGTCAGAAAAAGTGATTTTTCTGCTGACGAGGCATATGATTTTGACGAGTCAAAGATTATTATATTTACGAAAGAGGCTATGAATGGACATACGCTGCTTGAGCTTCTGCTCAAAAAATATGAGCTGCAGCTTGAGATGGCAGCGGGCAATTATGTACTTGCGCTGGCATCTGTCATGGATACGGATGAGGGCTTTGACAGGCTTGCGGATGCTTTGATTGAAATAGACAGCCAGCTCGAAAAATATAAGTCTGATTTTGAAGAGTTTTATGATATATTAAAGCAGGAGGGCGTAGTACATAAATTTTACCTGCCTGTCAAAATGGACACAGATATATACCAAAAGCTGCCTGCCGTAATGGAAATGTATGATGCATATGATGCAGATCATCAGGCGGTCTATGCCTTTAAGGCAAGCGGGAAGGTGAGCGGTGCCTTTATAAATATATATCCGCCGGGGATACCGCTTGTGGTGCCGGGAGAGATAATGAACGACAAGCTCATAGATGATGTAATAAAGGCTGTAAATTCAGGTCTTGAAGTGGATGGCCTGGATTTTGATCCGGATGCCAATATGTGGAAGTTTGTTGCAGTGCTGTAAGCAACAGTTTGACATAGCAAACGATCATATTTATACTAATTAAAATATAAGAGGTTTACAGATGGGTAAGATTTTCTGCGTGATGGGAAAAAGCGCATCAGGCAAGGACACTATATACAATAAAATACTGCAGGATGATTCCCTAATGCTTAGCAGGATTATCCCGTATACCACTCGCCCGATAAGGGACGGAGAGACACAGGATAAGGATTATCATTTCTGCAATGAAGAGGATGTAAAAAGGCTTAGTGAACAGGGGAGCATCATAGAGCTTCGTGAGTACAATACAGTGTACGGCGTGTGGAAATATTTCACAGTAAACGATGATGATATAGACCTTCGCTGCAAAAGCTATCTGACAGTCGGAACACTGGAGTCTTACACAAAGATACGCGATTATTTTGGCAGTGACAAGGTACTGCCAATCTATGTGGAGGTGGAGGACGGCGACCGTCTGATACGTGCCATTCACCGGGAAAAGGGGCAGCAGGTGCCTAAATATGAGGAGATGTGCCGCCGTTTTCTGGCAGATGCATCAGATTTCTCTGAGGAGAAGCTGCATGAGGCGGGGATTACACGTCGCTTCATAAATGATGATATGGACACTGTGCTTGCCGAGATTTCAGCATACATACGACAGAGTTCCTAATTGAAGAGCAGGAAAATGGTTACGGCCTGCACATAAATGTAACCGGAAACGAATAAGGAGGCAGCCTCATGGCAGTCAGAGTAAATGAAGTAAATCAGGTGACACAGGTTCCTGATGCACAAAAAACACAGGCCGGTGACGGCTCGTTCAAATTCACACTGGCCAGCGCCATAACAGACGCTGATCTCCAGGCAAAGGTAGATGCGCTGATGCAGGATATCACAGCACAGGGCAACAGAATAGCCGAGCATATGGATATCAGGGATATGAAGCGATATCGCGGGCTCATAAAGGATTTTTTAAATGAGGTGGTCTACAGATCTCATAAATTTTCCAGAGAAAATTTCCTCGACAGGAGAGGAAGGCACAGAGTTTATGGTATAATAAGACTGATAGACAGCAATCTGGATGAGCTGGCATCAGAGCTGGTGGAGGATGAGAAGGATCATCTGTCCATACTGGCAAGAATCGGAGAGATACGCGGACTGTTGCTTGATATACTCACGTAGGAGATAAAAGCTATAACAGACGCAGGCAGAATAAAACGGAGGCAGCAGCTATGGCAGGATTTAAGGATATAGTAGGAAATGAGCAGATAATAGAGCATCTGCAAAATGCCATATCAATGGGAAAGGTCTCACATGCATATATAATAAACGGACCACAGTTGTCCGGCAAAATGATGATAGCCGAGGCATTTGCCAGGGCACTGCAGTGTGAGAAAGAGGGCACAGACGGTTGTGGAGAGTGCAAATCGTGCCATCAGGCAGACGACCACAATCATCCTGATATAATATACGTCAGTCATGAAAAGCCCAACAACATATCGGTTGACGACATCAGGACACAGCTAAACAACGATATAGTGATAAAGCCGTACAGCAGTAAATACAAGATTTACATAGTGGATGAGGCTGAAAAAATGAACCAGCAGGCGCAGAACGCGCTTTTAAAGACAATAGAGGAGCCACCGGCATATGCGGTCATCATGCTTCTCACCACCAATGCAGACAGCTTTCTGCAGACCATCAGGTCGCGCTGCATCACACTCAATATGAAGTCGGTAAAGGACGAGGTGATAAAGGCATATCTGATGAACGAAAAGCATATTCCGGATTATCAGGCAGATATCAGTGCTGCATTTGCACAGGGCATCGTTGGAAAGGCTGTTAAGCTCGCCTCATCAGACGAGTTCAACGAGCTAAAGGAGTCAGCACTGTCGCTTATAAAGCGCCTCGATGACATAGATCTCTACGAGCTGGGCGCAGCAGTAAAGCAGATAGCTGAGTACAAGCTTAAGGTGCAGGATTATTTTGACCTGATTATGGTGTGGTACAGGGATGTGCTGTATATGAAGGCGACAAACGATGTTAACGGACTCATATTCAAGGATGAGGTATATGATATAAAGAAACAGGCAGCAAAGCATTCCTATCAGGGAATCGAGGCGATACTTGAGGCACTTGAGAAGGCGAAGATAAGAATTAACGCAAACGTCAATTTTGACCTCGTAATTGAGCTGCTGCTTATGACCATAAAGGAGAACTAATCACATGACAAAAATAGTTGGTATCAGATTCAGGACAGCAGGCAAAATATATTACTTTGACCCGGCTGATTTCGACCTCGACATGGCAATGCATGTTATCGTGGAGACAGCAAGAGGCATAGAGATGGGAACTGTCCTCATTCCGCCGAAGGAGGTGGATGATGATAAGGTGGTTTCACCGCTTAAGCCTGTCATCAGAGTGGCAACCGACGAGGATGAGAAAACGGTTGAGAGAAATAAGGAAAAGGAAAAAGAGGCATTTGCCATCTGCAAGGAAAAAATTATCAAGCACGGACTTGAGATGAAGCTGGTGGATGCAGAGTATACCTTTGACGGAAACAAGCTGCTGTTTTACTTTACAGCGGACGGCAGAATTGACTTCAGAGAGCTCGTAAAGGATCTGGCAGCGGTATTCCGCACCAGAATAGAGCTTCGTCAGATCGGTGTCAGGGATGAGACCAAGATGATGGGAGGCATCGGAATATGCGGCAGACCGCTCTGCTGTCATTCTTATATGGCGGATTTTGTGCCGGTTTCCATCAAGATGGCAAAGGAGCAGAATCTCTCGCTCAATCCGACAAAGATATCCGGTGTGTGCGGAAGGCTTATGTGCTGTCTCAAGTATGAGCAGGATACATATGAGTATCTGAACAGCAGAATGCCGTCGGTAGGAGAAAAGGTCAAGACACCTGAGGGAATCATCGGAGAGGTCAAGTCAGTCAGCGTACTCAGGCAGCTCGTGCGTGTTGTCATTGACAACGGTGAGGAGAAGGAGCTTCGTGAGTACACTGTAGATGATCTGCGCTTAAAGCCGCGTCAGAAAAAGGATGTAAAGCTCACCGAGGAGGAGCTTCGCGAGCTCAAGGATCTCGAGGATAGCGGCGATGAGACGATGGAGGACAAGTCACAGGAGAAACAGCAGAGAAACCGTGGACACCGTGACAACAAAAATGAATATCGCGAGCGCCGTGATAAGCGTGACAACAGAGAAAGACGTCCGTACAGGGCGGACATAGAGGCAGCGGAAGCTTCTGCAAATGAGACAAATGAAGTAAATGCTGCAAATGCCGGCAGAGAAAATAAGGACGGTTACAAAAAGCCGTACAAGGGCGGCAAAAACAGACCAAACAAGCAGAAATACAACCGCAACAAAGATTACAAGAACAAAAACTATAATAAAGAGTATAATAAAGATTACAACAGGGACAAAGACAATGGAAGCACTGATACACAGTAATGAGCGCCTGGACGATTTGTGCCGCAAGGGCTACAGGCTCATACAGGACCCAAAGCTGTTCTGCTTCGGCATAGATGCCGTGCTTTTATCGGACTATGCAAAGGTAAAGCGCGGTGAGCGTGCTGTGGATTTGTGCACAGGAAATGGTGTGATTCCTATACTTCTTGAGGCAAAGAACAACGGAGAGCATTACAGCGGGCTTGAGCTTCAGCCGCAGTGCGCAGATCTGGCAAGAAGAAGTGTGAGATATAATCATCTCGAGGACAAAGTGACCATAGAAGAGGGCGATGTGTGCAATGCCTCAGAGATTTTCGGGCGAGAGTCCGTGGAGGTGGTGACGGTAAATCCGCCGTATATGATAGGCCAGCACGGTATCAAAAATGCAGACGATGCCATGACGATAGCACGCCACGAGGTCAGGTGCACACTTGACGATATAGTCAGGGAGAGCGCAAAAATGCTCAAATTCAATGGGCGTTTTTACATGGTTCACAGACCATTCAGGCTGGCAGAGATCTTTAGCACGATGATGAAATATCATATCGAGCCAAAGCGCATGCGTCTTGTACATCCCTACGCGGACAGGGAGCCGAACATGGTGCTCATAGAGGGGTTAAAGGGCGGCAAAAGCCGTATCACCATCGAAAAACCGTTAGTTGTATACAAGGAGCCTAATGTATACACGGATGAGATATATGAGATATACGGCGATAAGCCCCGGAATAACGGAAAATAACAGGAGAATCATATGACAGGAACACTGTATCTGTGCGCAACTCCGATAGGAAATCTGGAGGATATCACATTCCGTGTGCTGCGCACACTTAAGGAGGTAGACCTCATCGCAGCGGAGGATACGAGAAACTCCATAAAGCTGCTCAATCATTTTGAGATAAAGACACCCATGACGAGCTATCATGAGTTTAACAAGATAGATAAAGCCTACCAGCTTGTAGCAAAGCTTAAGGAGGGCAAAAATATAGCCCTCATCACTGATGCAGGAACACCCGGCATTTCTGACCCGGGTGAGGACATCGTGCGCATCTGCTACGAGGAGGGCGTGCCTGTTACCTCGCTTCCCGGGGCAGCAGCGTGCATTACAGCGCTCACCATGTCGGGCAGGCCGACCAGGAGGTTTGCGTTTGAGGCATTTTTGCCGAGGGATAAAAAGGAACGCGCGCGCGTCATAGAGGAACTTAAAAACGAGACCCGGACAATCATTATCTACGAGGCGCCTCATCATCTTATAAAGACGGTCACAGAGCTTTACAATGCGCTCGGAGACAGAGAACTCACCGTGTGCAGGGAGCTTACGAAAAAGCACGAGGAAAAGGTGCAGACTACATTTTCGGAGCTTTTGGAGCGTTCAAGGACACAGGAGCCAAGAGGTGAGTATGTGCTTGTAATCTGTGGCAGAAACGTGGCTGAAATAGCAAAGGAGCAGCAGGAAAGCTGGGAAGCCATGCCTCTTGAAGCGCATATGGCACACTATGAGTCACAGGGCATCGACAGGAAGGAAGCCATGAAGCTTGTGGCAAAGGACAGAGGTGTCAGCAAGAGGGATATATACAAACAGCTTCTGTAAGCTGACAATAATACACTATGCAGCAGATGGTTAGGATTGGACATGAACGATATAAAACAGGACATAAAAAAACGACATAAAAATCTGACAGAGTTCAGATACATCGCAATTGGCTTTTTTTTGATAATATTATCAGGGGCAATAATGCTGAGCCTTCCGTTTTCTTCAAGAGACGGACAATGGACTAATTTTCTGGACTCACTTTTTACGGCAACAAGCGCAACCTGTGTGACAGGTCTTGTTGTGTTTGACACCTTCAGACACTGGAGTATCATAGGGCAGCTTGTAATTCTGGTGCTGATTCAGATAGGAGGCATGGGCTTCATCTCAATCGGTGTGGCATTTTCCATGCTCCTGCACAAAAAAATCGGGCTCAGACAGAGGGATCTGATGCAGGAGAGCGTCAATGCACTCGAGATTGGTGGAATAGTTAGGCTTTTCAGCGTGATAATAAGGGGAACCTTCCTTATCGAAGGCATAGGAGCGGTGCTTTTAGCAATCCGCTTCATACCGGATTTTGGCATAATAAGAGGCATATATTTCTCGGTGTTCCACTCGATATCTGCATTTTGCAATGCAGGCTTTGATCTGATGGGCATAAACGAGGAGTACTCATCGTTTACAAAATATGCCACAGACCCGTTGGTAAATATCACTATTATGCTGCTTATCATCATTGGCGGTATCGGTTTTTCCATATGGAATGAGGTCAGAACCAAAAAGCTTAAGCTTAGCAGATATTCGCTCCACGCTAAGATAGTAATATCAACCACACTGATACTTGTCTTTGGCGGCGCACTGTTTATGTATATTTTTGAAAAAAATAATACCATAGCAGGCATGGATACACCGGGTGCCATATTTGCATCGTTATTCGGCTCAGTTACGGCGAGAACGGCAGGCTTCAATACAGTAGACACAGCAGCACTGACACAGGAGAGCAAGCTTTTGACTATAGTGCTCATGTTCATCGGAGGAAGCCCGGGTTCGACAGCCGGCGGAATCAAAACCACAACCATGGCGGTCATGATAATCTATATTGTTTCGTATCTGAGAGGAAGCAACGGCTGCAATGTGTTTGGCAGGAAAATAAGCAGTGAGGTAATCAAAAAGGCCGGAATGGTGCTTATCATCAATCTGGTGCTTGGCCTTACGGCGGTGCTTGCCATACTTGCCACATCCAATATGAAGATGGACGATGTACTGTTTGAGGTATACTCTGCAATCAGTACGGTCGGCATGACAACAGGCATCACAAGAGATTTAAATACAGCAGGACGCATAATTATCATAATTATGATGTATTGTGGAAGAATCGGAAGCATGACATTTGTGCTTTCGTTTGTGCATAGACCGGGAAAAGCAAATATAGAGCTTCCGGAGGAAAAAGTTATCATTGGATAAGGAGAAAAGCAATGAAATCAATTTTAATTATTGGAATGGGTAAATTCGGACACCACCTGTGTGCGGATTTGATTAAAAACGGAAACGACATTATGGTAATGGACAAGGATGAGGCCAAGGTCAGGGATTTAATCTATGACGTGACCAAGGTGCAGATAGGTGACTGTACTGACCCGCAGGTCGTAAAGGCACTCGGAATTAACAATTTCGACCTGATTTTTGTATGCATCGGCACCAATTTCCAGAGCTCGCTTGAGATAACAAGCCTCGTGAAGGAGATGGGAGGAAAATACGTCATCAGCAAGGCAAACAGAGATGTGCATGCAAAGTTTCTGCTTCGAAACGGTGCGGATGAGGTTATCTATCCTGACCGCGATATGGCAGAACGAGTGGCAAAGAAATACAGCGCCAACCATGTGCTCGACTACGTGGCATTAAACGACGATTACTCAATCTACGAGATAAATCCACTTGAAGACTGGGTAGGAAAGAGTATCAGGGAAAATAATGTACGTCAGAAATACAATGTAAATATCGTGACAATAAAGGAAGCCGGAAAGAAGAGGGTGCTTCCATTACCTGACTACGTGTTCAAGGCAGACGATGTAGTGATGGTGCTTGGACTGAATGCAGATGTGGACAAGCTGGTGCGAAAGCTATAAAAGGGTGGCTCAAAAAATAATAGGCAGCAATTTAAAGAAGAAAAGAAGAAAGGATGGATACATATGGGTAACAATGACAGCAGTGTAGAAACATTTTTGCAGTGGATAAAGGCTTCGGACAATATTGTATTTTTCGGCGGAGCAGGTGTATCAACCGAGAGTGGCATACCTGATTTCAGAAGCGTGGACGGACTTTACAATCAGAAGTATGACTACCCGCCAGAGACCATCCTGAGCCATACATTTTACAGGAAGCATCCGCAGGAGTTTTACCGATTCTACCGTGACAAGATGCTCTGCCTTGATGCAGAGCCGAACATCACGCATTACAAGCTGGCAGAGCTTGAAAAAGCAGGAAAGCTTAAGGGCGTTGTGACGCAGAACATAGATGGACTGCACCAGAAGGCCGGCAGCAAAAATGTGATGGAGCTGCATGGCAGTGTGTTGAGAAACTACTGTGAGAGATGCTTGCAGTTTGTAAGCGCAGAGGAAATCCTCCACTCAACAGGTGTGCCAAAATGCCCAAAGTGCGGCGGCCCGGTAAAGCCGGATGTCGTATTGTACGAGGAGGGCTTAAATCAGAAAACGCTTGAGGATGCAATCTACTGCATCAGTCATGCTGATGTGCTCATAGTAGGCGGTACATCACTTGCGGTATATCCGGCGGCAGGCCTCATAGACTATTACAATGGAAACAAGCTCGTGCTTATCAACAAGTCCACCACACCGATGGACGCAAGAGCAGACCTTCTGATACAGCAGGGACTGGGCTCGGTATTTGAGCAGATAGAGGTGTAAAATAACTTTTGACCCTCATATCATAGTATATAATATGGCAGATATAGGTAGAGAAGGAATATAGAATGGATAAATACGCAGTAGGAGATATCGTAAAACTGAAAAAACCGCATCCGTGTGGCAGCAGCGAGTGGGAAATCATGCGTGTCGGAGCAGACTTCCGCCTGAAATGCATGGGCTGCGGACACCAGGTTATGGTGCCAAGAAAGCTGGTCGAGAAAAATGACCGCGGTCTCACCAAGAAGCAGGCTTAGTTAGATAGAAACAAAGTAGAATAGTAAAAACAGAGGTGCACGTCCAGACCTGATAAAAATTAAAGAAAAATTGCAAAAAACCCTTGAAAAGTACCACGATTCATGTTATTATCTAGACTCGTGATATAAAATTCCTTGCTCATAATCAGATTTATGAGCCAGAGACCAAAAGGAGGTAACATTCGCATGAACAAATATGAATTAGCACTCGTCGTTAGTGCAAAGATCGAGGATGATGCGAGAACAGCAGTAGTCGAGAAGGCAAAAGAGTACATCACACGTGCCGGCGGTACTGTTACAGAAGTTGAGGAGGCTGGTAAGAAGAGATTAGCTTACGAGATTCAGCACATGACTGAGGCCTTTTATTACTTCATCCAGTTCGATGCTGAGGGAACAGTCCCAGCAGAAATCGAGCAGGACGTTCGTATCATGGACAATGTTCTTCGTTTCTTATGCGTTAGAAAAGACGAGGCATAGTATAAGAAAATAGGAGATTGTATTATGAACAAAGTAATACTTATGGGTAGATTAACCAGAGACGCAGAAATCCGCTATGCCCAGGGGGACAACTCACTTGCAATAGCAAGATTTTCACTTGCGGTAGACAGACGCTACAGCAAGAATGCAGAGGAGCAGTCAACGGATTTCATCAACTGCGTAGCTTTTGGAAAGATAGCAGAATTTTTTGAGAGATTTGGCCGTAAAGGAACAAAATTTGTTGTTGAAGGCCGAATCCAGACCGGCAGCTATACAAACAAGGACGGACAGAAGGTATACACCACTGACGTCGTGGTTGAGAATGCAGAGTTTGCAGAGTCCAAATCAGCCGCATCAGGAAATGCAGGCGGATTTGCACCGGCAGACAGACCTGCACCTAGCCAGGCTGCTGGGGATGGCTTCATGAACATTCCGGACGGAATCGACGAGGAGCTTCCATTCAATTAGTAGTGTCCACGAGGACAAATATTCAAGGAGGTAACAAAAATGGCTTACAATAAATCAGCTGATGGTTCATCAATGAAGAGAAGACCAATGCGTAGAAGAAAAAAAGTCTGCGTATTCTGTGGAAAAGACAATGTCATTGATTACAAAGATACAAACAAATTAAAGAGATACATCTCTGAGAGAGGAAAAATCCTTCCACGCCGTATCACAGGAAACTGTGCAAAGCACCAGAGAGCTCTTACAGTAGCAATCAAGAGAGCACGTCATCTTGCTCTTATGCCATACGTTTGCGAATAAGATAAATGTATGATAAATCCCGACTACCGGATGGTGGTCGGGATTTTTTAGGTTAAAAATGTTTTATGTTTAAAAAATTAATATTTGTTGCATAATCAAATTACATAGTATAAAATGAATATAAAACAAATACTAATAAAAAGGGAGGGTTCAAATGGATACATACATTGTTTTCTGGTTGGCAGCCACCGTAGTTTTTGTTTTAGTTGAGCTTATGACAGTCGGGCTCACATCCATATGGTTTGCGGCAGGCTCATTTGTAGCGTTTATAATCGCGCTGCTTGGCGGCAATGTCGTGGTTCAGGGGATTGCATTTATACTCGTTTCAGTCGTGCTTTTAGCTCTCACAAAGCCGTGGGCCGGGAAGTACATCAATTCCAGGACAGTGAAGACAAACGTGGACAGTCTGGTCGGAGAAAGAGCTGTGCTCACCGAGGATGCTGACAGCATGAAGCAGACGGGAAAAGCCGTTGTAAACGGTCAGGAGTGGACAGTCAGACCGCAGGACGAGACCCAGGTCATAAGAAAAGGCGAGCTTATCGAGGTAGTAAAGATAAGCGGAGTAAAACTAATTGTAAAAAGGGTAAAGGAGGCTTAACCGGAAATGGAAGGATTAATAGCACTTGCAGTGTTACTCGTAATCGTACTTATAGTACTGGTAAACTGCATCAAAATCGTGCCACAGGCACATGCAATGGTAATTGAGCGTTTGGGAGGATATCTCACTACATGGAGCGTAGGACTTCACCTCAAGGTGCCATTTATCGACAGAATAGCAAAGAAAGTCATCTTAAAGGAGCAGGTGGTAGATTTCCCGCCACAGCCTGTAATCACAAAGGATAATGTAACAATGCAGATAGACACTGTAGTATATTTCCAGATTACAGATCCAAAGCTCTACGCATACGGAGTAGAGAATCCAATCATGGCAATTGAGAACCTCACAGCCACAACACTTCGTAACATTATCGGAGACTTAGAGCTTGATGAGACACTCACCAGCCGTGAGACAATCAACACCAAGATGCGCGCAACACTCGATGTGGCAACAGATCCATGGGGCATCAAGGTAAACCGTGTCGAGCTCAAGAACATCATACCTCCAAAGGCCATCCAGGATGCCATGGAGAAGCAGATGAAGGCAGAGCGTGAGAGACGAGAGGCCATTCTTCGTGCAGAGGGTGAGAAAAAATCAACAATCCTTGTTGCAGAGGGAAATAAAGAGTCAGTCATCCTCGATGCCGAGGCTGAAAAGCAGGCAGCCATCCTTCGCGCAGAGGCAAAGAAGGAGGCAACAATCCAGGAGGCAGCAGGTCAGGCAGAGGCTATCCTCAAGATACAGCAGGCCAATGCAGATGGACTTCGCATGTTGAAGGAGGCAAATCCGGATAACGCAGTGCTCCAGATAAAGAGCTTGGAGGCATTTGCCAAGGCCGCAGACGGCAAGGCTACAAAGATAATCATCCCTTCAGAGATTCAGGGGATTGCAGGTCTTACAAAGTCGATTGCAGAGATAGCTGCGGATAAGACTGAGAAGTAATTATATTTAATTAAAATGAATACCGGAAGATGAGAGCACACAAAAAGCATCGCATGTATCGTATCAGATATATGCGGTGCTTTTTAGATTGCACAGAATTGTATTAAGATTCTCTCTGCTACACAGAAATGCCATATATTCCTCATAGTCATAATTGAGTATAAGTTACGGTTCACACCTAACAGTGTGAACAGCAACGATTTGAGTATAACTGATAAATATAGTACTAGGAATAATCCACACAAAGTGGTATACTCTCTAGTAGGTATATCAATCGATGCGGGCTGCACAAAGGTGTGGCCGGTAACTTATAAATTTGTAGTACATTCTCGAAACCGCAACCGTTGCACCGGCAGCATCAGCGCGACGCACCGGGGATAAGGAGAGTAAAATGAAGAAAAAAATAAAATTCAAGGGCAGGCTGAAAAGCTACATGTGCTGGCCGCTATATCTGACGTTTGTGTGGATATGTGCTGACGGAATAGCACTGCGCTATGACAGAAGGCTTGGCTATGGCATGGTAGGCTTTACAGTGTTTTACTTTGCGCTCGTGCTGTTTTTGTATGTCAGAAGCAAGTCAGTCGTTGCAAATGAGCTGATAAGCTTTGCAACCCAGTATTCATCGGTGCAGAAGAGGCTGCTTAATGAGTTTGAGGTGCCGTATGCCCTGCTTGAGTACTCAGGCAAGATACTCTGGGTAAATGACAAATTCGCAGAGAGCATGGGTGTGGATAAAAACTATCACAAATCCATTACGACACTTTTCCCGACAGTAACCAGAGAGCTTCTCACCAAGAGTGATGCGCCGACAGACTTCAAGATAGTAAATGAGGAAGAGAACAGCATAGTCAGACTGTCCGTCAAGAGAATATATTTCAACTCCATCGCAGAGGAAAATGAGATAATTGACACAAACGAAGCAGATCAGTTTTTGACGGCACTGTACGTATTTGATGAGTCGGAGCTTTATCGCTGCAAGAAGGAAATCACAGAGCAGAAGCAGGTCTCAGCGCTTGTGTATATCGATAACTATGACGAGGCGCTCGACAGCATAGAGGATGTAAAGAGGTCACTGCTCGTTGCGCTTATCGACAGACGTGTAAACCAGTACTTTGCCAAGTATGATGGTCTCGTCAGAAAAATAGAAAACGACAAATACTTCGTGGTGTTCAAGTACAAGTACCTTGACAGCATGAAGGAGGACAAGTTCAAGGTGCTTGACGAGGTGAAGGCCATAAAGGTCGGCAACGAGATGGCGGTCACACTCAGTATCGGAATCGGTATAAAGAGCGATAAGTATAATGAAAACTACGTATATGCGCGAAATGCCATAGACCTGGCCCTCGGACGAGGCGGTGATCAGGTAGTCATAAAGGATCATGACGATATCCTGTATTTTGGCGGCAAGTCAAAGCAGGTGGAGAGCAAGACAAGGGTAAAGGCGAGAGTCAAGGCACAGGCGCTCCAGGAGATCATTGAGACCTGTGAGAACGTACTTATCATGGGCCACAGCATCACAGATATAGACTCACTCGGGGCAGGCATAGGTATATACTGTGCAGCAAAGAATCTCGACAAGATGGCGCAGATAGTCATAAATGACCCGACAAGCTCAGTCAGACCTCTCATGGAGACATTTTCAGAGGTAAAGGGCTACCCGGCAGATATGTTTATAAACAGTGAAGAGGCTCTTGAAATGGTGAGCAGGGATACGCTTGTCATGGTGGTAGACACCAACAGGCCAAGCTATACAGAGTGCCCTGAGCTCCTCAGGAAAACAGGAAAGATAGTCGTATTTGACCATCACAGACAAAGCAGCGAGATAATAGAGAATCCTATACTCTCATACATCGAGCCGTATGCATCAAGTGCGTGTGAGATGGTCGCAGAGGTGCTGCAGTACTTCAACGACGGAGTCAAGATCAATGCAACAGAGGCCGACTGCATCTACGCGGGCATCCTTATTGACACCAATAACTTTATGACGAAGACAGGCGTGCGTACATTTGAGGCTGCAGCCTTTTTGAAGCGCTCAGGCGCAGAGGTAACACGCGTCAGAAAGATGCTTAGAAATGACATGTCATGCTACAAGGCAAGAGCCGAGGCAGTGCGCCATGCAGAGGTATACAGGGGCTCATTTGCCATATCGGTATGCCCTAGCGAGAATGTGGAGAGCCCGACAATCGTCGGTGCACAGGCAGCAAATGAGCTGCTCAACATCATAGGAATCAAGGCATCATTTGTACTCACAGAGTACAATGACAAGATTTATATCAGCTCTCGTTCGATCGACGAGATAAATGTCCAGATAATCATGGAGAAGCTGGGTGGCGGCGGACACTTAAATGTGGCAGGAGCACAGCTGACAGGCGTCACCATCGTGCAGGCAAAGCGCATGATACAGGATACACTGGATGAAATGCTAAAAGAAGGAGACATAGAAGAATGAAAGTAATCTTATTACAGGACGTAAAATCATTAGGCAAAAAAGGCGAGATAGTAAACGTAAGTGACGGCTACGCCAGAAACAATATCATACCTAAAAAGCTTGGAGTTGAGGCAACTCCAAAGAACTTAAATGACTTAAAGCTACAGAATCAGCACGCTGACAAGGTGGCACAGGAAAACTACGAGAGTGCACTTGCACTCGCAAAGGTCGTAGAGAGCACAAAGGTAGTAGTAAAGCTGCGCTCAGGCGAGGGCGGCAGAACCTTCGGCTCCATCTCCACCAAGGAGATCTCGGCTGCAGCAAAGGAGCAGCACGGCTTAGAGCTCGACAAGAAAAAGATGCAGCTTAACGAGTCGATCAAAGCACTCGGCAACTATGAGGTGCCTGTCAAGCTTCATCCAAAGGTAACAGCAAACCTCACAGTATCAGTAGTTGAAGGATAGGAGGAATCCCCTTGGAAGAAGCATTAATCAAACGAATAATGCCAAACAGCCTTGAGGCAGAGCAGTCCGTGGTCGGCTCCATGATTATGAGCAAGGATGCCATAGTGACCGCCAGCGAGATGCTCCTTAAGGAGGATTTTTATCATCAGCAGTACGGCATCATATTTGAGACTATGGTTGAGCTCTTTACAGAGGGACAGCCGGTGGATCTCGTCACACTCCAGAACCGTCTAAAGGAAAAGGATGTGCCACAGGAAATACAAAGCCTTGACTTTGTGAGAACACTCGTTACCAGTGTGCCGACCTCAGCCAACATCAAGTACTATGCCAATATCGTAAAAGAAAATGCCATAAAGCGAAAGCTTATCCATGTGACAGAGGACATAGAGAATGAGTGCTACGCCGGTAAGGAATCGCTCGAGAGCGTGCTCGACAAGACAGAGCACGATGTATTTGAGCTGCTTTCCACAAGGCAGACAGGTGACTACGTGCCAATCCGTACTGTAGTCATGAATGCCCTTGAGAAAATCGAAAAAGCAGCACAGCAGGAGGGCACCGTAACCGGAATACCGACAGGCTTCATAGACTTAGACTACAGGACAGCGGGACTTCAGCCGTCAGACCTCGTGCTAGTGGCAGCCCGTCCGTCAATGGGAAAGACAGCCTTCGTCCTCAACATAGCACAGCATGTGGCATTCCACGCACATCTGTGTACAGCCATATTCTCGCTCGAGATGTCGAAGGAACAGCTCGTAAACCGTCTGTTCTCACTCGAATCAAAGGTAGATGCACAGGCACTGCGTACAGGAAATCTGTCTGATGCCGACTGGGAAAAGCTGGTCGAGGGAGCCGGAATCATCGGAGACTCCGAACTCATCATAGACGATACTCCGGGTATCAGCATCTCAGAGCTTCGAAGCAAGTGCCGTAAATACAAGCTTGAGCACGACTTAAAGCTCGTCATCATCGATTACCTGCAGCTCATGACAGGCTCAGGACGAGGCTCAGAATCACGTCAGCAGGAAATCTCAGACATATCACGTTCACTTAAGGCACTCGCCAGAGAGCTTTCGGTCCCTGTAGTGGCACTCTCACAGCTCTCACGAGCAGTAGAGCAGCGACCGGACCACAGACCGATGCTTTCAGACCTTCGAGAGTCAGGAGCAATCGAGCAGGATGCCGATGTCGTTATGTTCATCTATCGTGACGACTACTACAACAAGGACACCGAGCTCAAGGGTATCTCAGAAATCATCATCGCTAAACAGCGTAATGGTCCAATCGGCACCGTAAACCTTGCATGGCTGCCTGAGTACACGAAGTTTGCAAATCTGGAGCATTAAAATTAAATTAAAATTAAATTGCAAAGAGCATAAAGCATAAAGAGACAAGCCATCCCGGCTCACGTCATAGGATAAAGTTAAGTATCCTGACGTGGGCCGGGATTTTTCAAAATCTCTTTATACTTAAAAAGAGAAGAAAGCTATAAACTTTCCTGCAATTCATCCGATATATTCCTTAGAATAGGGTAAGAACAACAGTCAATTGCAACATATTTTCACACGGAGGTGTTAGAGATGGCAATAGAGGCAATCAAGGGTGCAGGAATGGTCTATCAGGGAAGTACATCAACTGCACAGATAAAGGAACAGGCACAGGGCAGGACAGAGGTGTCCAGTGCGGACAATCAGGTCGTGTCTGACAGCATCGCAAGGAATATTCAGGCGATGAATACGAAGGAAACAAGCGGGGATTCGGCCGGTGATGCCGGAGCGCAGGGACAGGCACAGCTTGCTGCACAAAAGCAGAACGAGAAGAATATGCAGCTTAAAAAGGCAGTGGATGACATCAACAAAAGAGCCGTAGACGATCAGTCGGAGGCAGTGTTTGGCATCCATGACAAGACCAACCGCATAACAATAAAGATAATAGACAAAAAGACAAAGGAAGTCATCAAGGAGTTTCCACCGGAAAAGACACTCGACATGATAGCGAAGGTCTGGGAGATGGCAGGACTCATGGTAGATGAGAAGAGATAGGAGGACACCATGGCAATCAGATTATCGGGAATGACATCAGGCCTGGATACAGATTCTATTGTAAAGGCAATGGTATCGTCATATACCACCAGAAAAGAGAAATATCAGAAGGCGCAGACCAAGCTTGAGTGGACACAGGATGCGTGGAAATCCCTTAATACCAAGGTGTACAGCTTGTACAGCAATATTTCCAATCTGCGATTTTCTACAGCATACAACTTAAAGAAGACATCAGTTTCGGATACTACTAAGGCCACAGTAAAGGCCGGCTCCGGTGCACCAAGCGGCACACAGTCGCTGAAAATCAAGCAGATGGCGAAGGCTGGATATATGACCGGAGCAGAAATTAAGGCAGACAGTGAGAAGACTACACTTGCCCAGCTCGGTTACACAGGCGGTGATGCCAGGCTTGAGGTAAAGATGGGGGACGAGACCAAGTCCATCACGCTCAGCGCATCATCAACCATGAACGACGTGGTAAAGGAGCTCAGGAATGCGGGGCTTGATGCAAACTACGATTCAAGCTACAAGAGATTTTATATCAGCTCAAAAAAGACAGGCGTGGCAAATGATTTTACAATAACAGGCAGTAATATAGATGGAGCATCAGCACTTTATAGCCTGGGAATAGCGTATGGTGGTGAAAAGACCACTACCGGTGCATATTCATCCAATCCATATGATGAGTATGCAGCTTTACATGGAGCTTCAGACGATGAGACCAGGGCTAACATCGAGGCAGCTGTTACAAGCTACAACAATCTGACCACAGATGCAGCTAAGATGAATGCGCAGAGCAAAAATCTTATGAATGCCGTAAACTATGGCTATTCATATGCCACACTTCAGGACATTTATAAGAAGCTTGATGCAAAGAATGCAGGCTATAGTGATAAGCTGAAGCTGCTTGAGAAGCTTGGCTCATCTCGTGATGGCGCATTGATTTCAAAGAATGGTGACAGCTATGATACATATACAAAGACCACACTGACCGATACAAATGGAAATACTCTCTATAAGTATATTGACAGCGACAACAATAGCCACTATATTGCAGCCGTTGCTGATAAGGACAAGGATACCACATCGTACTATGATGTGACAGAATCTACGAGGACAGCTTATACGGACGCTGATGGCAAGGAGCTTGAAGCAGTACCTACAGTAGTCGATGATACACTTAAAGTCGGTGATAAGACTTACAAAAAGGACGAGAAAGACGGCAGGTACTATCTGCAAAAAGATGGCACAGCTGATAAAACTGATTTCATCACTGTTTCACAAAAGACTGAGTACACCATTGCGGCAGATGCTGAAAACAAGACAGGCATAGAGTCAGCTTCAGCAGCGTATGACACAATCATCAAGTCAATGGATGAAAAGACTAAAAGCTCATACGATGAGGCTCTTGCGTCGGTTCAGGCATTTGAGAATTCAAAGGACGAAGTGCTAGGAAGCGATGACAAGTACTCGGTTGCAAGCCTCACAAAGGCTATTCAGAATGCTTATGCAGGCAATGGAAAGGAAGCTGTAGAGCAGCTTTTAGCAGGAAACGGAAACGAGGCTGACGGCTTTGTAAATAAAGCAAACGCTTTGGAGGAGGCCGCAGAGGCCAACACAAAAAAAGCAGCAGATAGCAATATTGTAAAGGAGCTTGCCTCAAAGCAGAAGGATTCAGCTGAGTATACACAGGCGCTAAACGACCTGCTCGGCAGGGTAAACACTGCATACACGCTTCAGAATAAGGCACTTTTCAATTCACAGGTGAAGAAGGTCGCAGGACAGGATTCGGAGATTGAGCTGAACGGTGTAAAATATACAGGTGACAGTAACAGCTATTCAATCAATGGACTGACAATCGAGGCACTTGCTGAGACCGGTGACAGCGCTATAAGCATTACAACAAGCACAGATACACAGGGTGTATATGATAAGGTAAAGGATTTCCTGACAGAGTACAACAACATCATCAACGAGATGACGAAGCTATACAATGCTGATTCAGCAGGAAGCTACGAGCCACTCACGGATGATGAGAAGGATCAGATGTCTGATAAAGAGATTGAGAAGTGGGAGACAAAGATTAAGGACTCTCTGCTTCGCAGGGATTCTACACTTGGCAGCGTAATGACAGCAATGCAGACCGCCATGATGTCATCAGTTGAGATAGGCGGCAAGAAGTACTCGCTCTCAAGCTTTGGAATAAGCACACTTGGATTTTTGAATGCAGCGGAGAATGAGCAGAATGCATATCACATTGATGGTGATGAGGATGACGCCAATACATCCGGCAAGACAGATAAGCTCATGGCAGCTATAAACGATGATCCGGATACTGTAATGCAGTTTATGCAGCAGCTTTCAACTAATCTGTATAGTGCAATCGGTGACAAGATGAAGTCTACGGATTTGAGCTCGGCATTTACCATTTACAATGACAAGCAGATGAAGACAGAGTACACTAACTACACAAAGACGATTAAGGAATGGGAAAAAAAGATCTCAGATCGTGAGGATTACTACTACAACAAGTTTACTCAGATGGAGTCAGCTATGACCAAGCTCAACAGCACACAGAGCTCAATTAGCAGTTACTTCTCATAAAAGATACCAGGGAGGGTATATTATGTTACAAAATAAAGCATACGCAGCATATGCAAACAACAAAATCATGACTGCATCACCGGCAGAGCTTACACTCATGCTGTATGATGGTGCAATCAAATTTTGCAATATCGCCATTATGGCAGTGGAGAAGGAGGATATCCAGCAGGCTCATACAAATATCCGCAAGGTTGAGCGTATCATAGAGGAGTTCCAGTCCACACTTGATGACAAATATCCGGTATCAAAGGATTTTAACAATGTATACACATATCTTCACAGACGCCTTGTCGAGGCCAACATAAAGAAGGACAAGGAGATTCTTGAGGAGGTGCTTGAGCACCTGCGCACTATGCGTGACGCGTGGAAAGAGGTCATGCAGGCCACATGCAACGGAAACAAGCTGCATGTGTCATAGATAAATGTATCATAAATCACCGACAGGGATTATAGAGAGTTTTTAACTTAAACAAAACGCAGAGACAGCAGCATGAAGCTAGTTTGTTTGTGCGTTTTGTGCTATTATAGAGATGCTTATAGTTAAAACAATTGGAAATACAGGGAGAACACCATGGAACAGACATACATAGATATAATGATACAAAGCCTGGAGAAAAAGGAGCAGGTACTCGACCGGATAATAGAGCTTGATATCAAGCAGAAGAACCAGCTCGAGGATCCACAGCTCACACCGGACGACTTTGACGAGGTAGTTGAGGCTAAAAGCAGGCTTATCGACCAGCTCAATAATTTAGACTCAGGCTTTGAGAAGCTTTTTGAACGTACAAAGGAAGAACTGAATGGTCACAAAGAGGACTACAAGGAGCAGATACGCACCATGCAGGAGCATATCCGCAGTATCACGGACAAGAGCGTAAAAATACAGAGTCAGGAGGCCCGTAACAAGGATCTCATGACTCTGAAATTTGCATCCATAAAGAAGCAGGCCCGCGAGGTGCGTGTCGGCACGCAGGCAGCAAGCCGCTACTACAAGTCCATGTCAGGAACCGGATATATGGAGCCGCAGTTTATGGACAATAAAAAGTGAAAAGCTTAATTTAATACCTCACCACAATATCCCCAAGCCCCGAGTCAATAACCAGGTGCTTTCTTGCATGCTCATTTACCTCATACTCATCATCATAGTCATTGCCGTTGATTGTGATATCGCCTGTACCAGAGTCCAGGTCCATCATGTAGCCGTCAAGCGACTGTGAGGATGCCACCGTGATATCGCCTGTACCACCGTCGATATCCATCTTATCAAAGGCACAGTTTTCAAAGCTAAGGTCGCCGGTTCCGCCATCCACATCACATGTGGCGAAGCTGCAGCCTGTGACATACAAATCGCCTACGCCGGTGTCAAATTCTGCATCGGCGGCGGTCAGAGCATCGAGGCTTACCTCGCCTACGCCTGTATCAAAGGAGAGCTTGTTCAATGAGGCGCCCTCAGGAATGGTAACAGTGATTTCGCTCGTGGTGTTTCTTCTGTAGTTGGATCCTTTGCTCTGTGATATTGTGAGGGTATCGCCGGAGCTCTTAATCTTTGGAACCAGACGCTTGTTGCATTTGTATGAGACCATGTAGCTGTCACCGGTTTTTACGTAGATATTCGATATGGTTGTATCAAATATCAGGTTTGAAAATTCATCGACTGAAAGCTCCTTCGTGCACACGTTACCGAGAGACTTGTCTGAGTGCGGAATCAGATTGTCAAACAGGCCTAGGGCAAAGCCCCCGATATGGTAGAGACTCCCGGCGATGATGCAGACCACGGTAATTATTGTAATTATTATTAGATATATATTCTTTTTCATGACTTGTCTCCATTTCTGAATTATCTTGTTGCATAATTTGTTTTGTGATTATTCAAAGTATGCTACACATTTTTGACTGTCTTGGTTTCCATTAATTTCCATGTTTATCGCCGAGCAGATTTTCCACCAGCGAATTGATGATTGCGGCTATTGGCCAGATAATCCATGTGATACCCCAGTCAAAGGTAATAAAGCTCCAGCATAGATAGATGCATGTGACAGTTGACCAGTAGACTGACATGATTGCAGCCACAACAGGATTTTCATAGTGAACCTTGCCATCGTGTGAATTGGCAAAATTACCGCCTACAGTTTTAGCACCGTTTAATGAAAGAAGCTTGTCAAAGCTTGATTTCTTCATGTTTGTGAATACTATCATGAATACACCGATTGCTATAAACACGAGCACGAGTCCGCCTGAAAGTGAGTCTGCGAAGGTGCTCTTGGTGTTCAGTGAGCTGATTATGATTGCCGGCACTGCGCAGAGTATGCAGAGCATGATACCCACTGTTAAAAGCATCGCATGTGTGGAGCGGTAGCTTTCCTTTCGCTCGATGACCCAGTTTGCCGTCTCAAAATCTATGCAGTAAGGCTCTTGCTTCAGGTAGCTCCACTTGGATGAGATAGAGCCTGAAAAAATGAAGAAGCCGACTGCCACCGCGACACACAGGAACAGGAAGGTAATGCCGATTGCATCAGATGCGTCAGGTGAAGCGAGTGAACGCGGAATATATTCGCAGAATATAGGTCCGAGACTGGCTACGATACATAGCAGGACTCCAAAGGCAGTGAGATAAGCGTGCCTTGCAGAATCCCTGAGAAAGGCGGCCGCATTTTCACGTGAGAGTGTTTTGGCGGCAGGCATTGCCTGGCTGGGATTCACGAAGCTCTTGATGCCGAGTGAATCGGCGAGCTCGTCAAGGTTTCCAAACTCTGATATGACTATGCCTATGGCTTCATTGTCGGATTTGCCCTCAGATATCAATTCGTTGTATTTATCCTCCATCATTTGATAGAGCTCATATTTGGCTTTTAGCACCTCTGGAGTATTCGGAAGGTGCGAAAACATATTTTCCAGATAATTCTTTATAGTTTCCATAAAATGTCTCCTTTAAAATCGTATAAATTTGCTTACTACATCAAGCGTCAGCTTCCATTCCTCGCATTTGAGCCTGTAGTACTCTCTGCCGGCATCCGTAATCTGATAGTAGGTCCGGCGCTTTCCACTTGCATTGTCGTTCGAAGAGAATGATGAGATATAACCGTTTTTCTCAAGGCGGGTAAATGCAGAATAGAGAGTTGTTTCTTTTATGACGTATTTTTCCTCGGATATTAGCTTTATCTGCTTTGAAATCTCGTAGCCGTAGGATGGTTTGTCGAGAAGCAGGTAGAGTATGATGGTATCGTTGTATCCGCGGATAACATCGCTGCTTATATTAACCATTGTTCACCTCCTGTATCAAGTGTTTAATTTCATCATAAATGATGGGCAAAATACCTTTTTAACCTCATATCATTTTATTAATTTAAGACCGAGTTATGACGTAATTGATCGTGAATCCGGAAACTCACCGGGCACACCTGATATACAGATGAAAGCTTGTACATCAGGCATGTTAAAATTATTCAATACTACGTGTGACGTACTACGAGTGTCATACTATGTCTGTCGTAGTAAACATATCACATGTTGTTTTTCGTGTCAACCGTAATTTTAAAATAGTTAGTTCTCGCTGTAAGTCTGTATAAAATTTGTTTTATAAAGAATGTTTCGGATAGTTGCTATTATTTTAAAAAGTTAGCCTCTCCGTACAAAAATTAGCGGTAAAATACGTTGACATACATCATATCTTTTGCTATAGTCTTTTAAAGCAAAGGCGATTAATTAAATACACACTACCTCTGAGGGAGTAGTTCGCGTATTCTTAATATACGTGGTTTGTCAACAGACCGGTCAATAGACCTGGCAAACATTAAAGAATGAGACTCAAGTATGCGGCACACAATAAAGCTATATAAGCCATATAATTATAGCTTTATAAAGTATGGTGTCTGCATGCGAGGGTCTCATTTTTTCATATGAAGCTTTCATGTGAAGCTATCATATACTCATTTCATATACTCATATGAGAGAAATTAATCGTCGCACACTAGGCAAAAGGGAGAAAAATATGGTACTATTTATTGAAATCCTGCTTATAGGAGTAGGTTTGTCAATGGACGCCTTTGCGGTATCTATCTGCAAGGGACTTGGAATGACAAAGGTAAACAGAAAGCAGGCGCTGACAATCGGCCTGTATTTCGGAGGATTTCAGGCACTTATGCCGTTTATCGGCTATATGCTGGGCATACGCTTTGAGAAGTACATCACAAGCATTGACCACTGGATAGCATTCATCCTGTTAGGATTTATCGGTGGAAAGATGGTTTATGAGGCAGTAAAGGAAAAGGATGATGACGCGGTCGGGCAAAAAGACCTGGCACTTAATCAGGGAGAGATGTTTCTGCTTGCAATTGCGACAAGTATCGATGCGCTGGCAGTAGGAATCATGTTTGCATTTACCTATGACAGCTTAAACATCTACTGGGCTATTGCAATCATCGGACTTACCACCTTTGTGCTCTCAATCATCGGTGTCATAGTCGGAAACTTTTTCGGCAATAAATATAAAAAGAAATCAGAGATAGCCGGAGGAATCATTCTCATACTCATTGGAGTAAAGATATTGCTTGAGCACCTGGGAATTATAAGCTTTTAAAAAATAGAAAATGGAGGATTCAACATGGAAAATTTCATCAATAATGCACCGTTTATAGTGGTGCTGCTCTGCCTCATAGTGGGCTTTGTGTTTTTGGTAAAGGGCGCAGACCTGTTCGTGGAGGGCAGCTCAAGCGTGGCAAAGCGCTTCAAGGTGCCGTCGCTTATCATTGGACTGACAATTGTTGCGATGGGAACCTCACTTCCTGAAACAGCGGTCAGTGTGGCAGCATCCATAGCACACAATAATACGCTTGCAGTCAGCAACGTGACAGGCTCAAACATATTTAACCTCATGGTAGTAATCGGCGTGTGCGCTTTGATGACACCCGTCGTGGTGGACGGAGCATCCTTAAAAAGGGATTTCCCATTTTCGATGATATGTGCCATTTTACTTCTTGTCATGGGAACAATCGGCATGACACTCGGCAGAGTGGACGGAATAATACTGCTCGGCTGCTTTGCAGGATACATTTTCTACCTTATCAGACACACATTAAAACAGAACAGGCAGTCATCAGATGAGGAGGTCGATGAGATACCGCTTATCTCCATGCCAAAAGCAGTGATTTTCATCCTGATCGGAGCTGTCGGTATTGCAGTAGGCGGAGATGTCGTAGTAGACAGTGCAAGCCGCATAGCGATTGACCTTGGAATGAGCCAGACACTCGTCGGACTGACCATCGTATCTATCGGAACATCGCTTCCGGAGCTTGTGACATCAATAGTCGCAGCCAGAAAAAACGAGGTCGATATGGCACTCGGAAATGCAGTTGGCTCATGCATTTTCAACATACTCATGGTGCTCGGAATTGCATCAGCCATCAGCCCGATAGCATTCATACAGGAAAATATCATAGATATTATCGTACTTGTGGTATTTTCGCTCATCGTGTGGATTATGGCATGGACAAAGCGTGAGATAAAAAGAGGCGAGGGTATCATCATGCTACTAATGTATGCGGCATATACAGCGTATATTATTATACGATAGGGTAAAATAGGATTAAAATAGATAAAAACAGGTGCACAGATGGTTAAAGTCTGTGCACTTTTATTTTGCTTTTTTGAGAATTTTATATATTTAACACAAATCACAAAGTAATTTTTGACTATCTTTTCAAAAGTTCTTATATGCCGGTATAGCCTATTGTTACAGGCTTTTCCGGCATTTTTCGTTATGGAAGATATTCTCAAATCTTCTTATATCCCCGTATGTTTTGATGTTCAAAAGTAGTATGTGGAGTAGTAAATTCTCCGTTTACTACTTATGCAATCAGCCGCTTCATTTCTGTTATCGACGTTTCGGAAGTCGTATGCGCGTAATAGTTCAGTGTCATGTTGATGTTAGAATGTCCCATGATGTACTGTAATGCCTTTGGGTTCATTCCTGCATTTGCTAACGTGGTGCAGAATGTGTGGCGTAAGGTGTGCGGTGTCATTACCTTTGGCAATGCTACCTTTTGCGTTTTGTTGTATTTCCTTACAAGCCCCCGGAACATACTTTCATAGTTGACCGCCACTTTTGGCAAGCCGTTCCGGTTAAGGAACAGAAACTTTGTGTAGCCCTCCAAAATAACAGGCTGTGCATATTTCCGTTTGTTCAGCACCCGCTGAAATGCTTCCAACACTTTTTCACTCATAGGAATAACCCGGTTGCCGCTTTTCGTCTTAGGTGTTTCCACATAGTAGCCCACGTCTGCAATCTTCAAAAGTTGGTGGTCTACATGGATAAGCTGTTTGTCTAAGTCAATGTCAGCTTCCGTCAATCCGCAGAGTTCCGAAATGCGAAGCCCTGTCCCTAACAGTATGATAATCTCGTCGTAGTATTTCTGATAGACTTTATCATGCTGCACAAAGGACAAGAAAGCCGCTTCCTGCGTAGGGGATAGAGGTTCCTTTGGTTCTGTATCATCTTCAAGGACTGTGTTCAACTGGAAATCAAACGGATTTTTACGAATACAATCGTCCTGTATGGCTGTGTAAAAGGCAGCCTTTAAGGAACGCTTGTGGTTGTTGATAGTTTTGAAGCCGTAACCTTTTTCTTTCATGCGTAACGCCCATTCCTTTGCGTCGGAGAGCTTCACATTTTCAATCCGGCAGGCTCCAAGTTTATCCTCCTGCAAAATCCGCATGAGCTGTTTTCGCCCCTGCTTTGTACCATGCCGCACATTTGCCCGGTGGCGTATCTGCTTTGCGTAGAGTTGGCAGACAGTCATTTTCTTTCCGATATGGTCGATACCGTCGTCAAGGTCTTTTTGGATTTCTTTCTCTTTTTCCCTCAACGCTATATCGTCGCGCTTTCCTGCCGGGGTTTTGTCCGTAGGCACTAACTTCCAAGAATAAACAAACTGCGGTTTCCCAAAGGTATCTATATATTTGTAGGCATATCTCCCGTCTTTTCTCTGGCTCTCTCCGGTGCGGAGAATACGATTTTTATTATCCCGTCTTTTTTCCGACATCGTTATGCTCCTTTCCATAATGGAAAGAGCCTTGATATGCTTGACTACATTGTACCACATTCAAGGCTCGATTTCACTATCAGATTGCGTCCACCGTATCAATCATTTTTTCAAACTGCTTCCGCTTAATCTGAATACGGTTTCCGTTCATCATTACCCAGTCCGGGACGGGATTTTCTTCTGCCAGTTTCCGCAGCTTGCTTTCTCCGATACGGAAATATTTTGCCGCTTCTTCTATGGTAAGAGTGTACTTTTCCCAAATCGGCACGTCGTTATTGTTCAATTTGTCGTCCCCCTTTCTTAATGGGTCAAAAGTTAATGTGTAACATAGGCTTTAATCGGACGGCTATTAGCGTAACCTCATGGGACTTGCACCCCTCCGGCGGTCTGCCGAAGCCCTACCCATTGCCTGCGACGCTTCTAACGCTCGGACTATGGCTGTAAGGAAGTATCATTATATATTCTGTGCGTTATCGCCCGCAGGGTGCTATCCCTGCTTTACGGTGTGGTATTTCTCGCTCGCTTTTCGGTTAAGAAAAAGGTCATGGCGTACCCACCGCATGGCTCGGCACAAAAGGAACGTATCCGATTTGCCTTATACTGCGTCGCCGTTCTATTGCGCCGCTTTCTTTGTCAAAGAGCAGAGAGCTGTTCTGCGATATGGAACGGAAAAGGGAGAAGCGTTCCAATACCGCGTTGGTTTATTCAGCCCTAAATGTGAGGATTGCCCTCATCAGTTTTGCTTGCAGCCTTTCGCGTATTTCTTCGTCTACTCCAAAATAAACATTTCCTCGCTCATCATAGAGCTTCCGCATGGAAAGACTTGCTATATAGCCGCTGAAATGCTGCAATACAATCTTCATTGCGTCCGGGTCGCCTTTGCTCGCCGCCAAAATAACGGGATAGGGAACAAGGGCATTTTCCGGGTACTCGGTCGGTTTACCATTCAATCCATTCATCAGCGTTTTCCTCCAAATATTTTTTTAACTGCTCAAAGGAGCTTGTCCGGCGATACTGTACCGTACTTCTTGAGATATTGAGTTGCTTTCCGATTTCTATATCAGTCAATCCCTCAAAGTAATACAGCAGTATAATTTTGCGCCGTTCTTCGGGCAAAGCCCGGATAGCTTCAAGTAGCAGTTTTGGGGTTATTTCTTTTCCTGCCATTTGATAAGACGGCTCTGCTTCTTCGTCTTGAAAATACTTATCGACGGTATAAAGTTGCCGTTCCTCATGCAAGGCAAGGTTGGAAAAAGTAACCTCCCGAACTCTGCGCCGACGAATTTCTTCATGGGCGTTGCACGCTTCGTTGTGCAGCACTGATTTACAGAACTTTTGAAACGCACATTGCTTTTCAAATTCCCTGCGATTAGGTGTCATGGTGTTCACCTCCTTTCTGCCGAAAGGCGGTAGTACCTCCCCTTTTCGCGGGATAATACAGGCGACTTTTTGCTTTGCCAAAAAGAGGACAAAGTTTTTGAAAAAATCTTCTGTAAACGCAAAATACGCCCGCCCGAAAAAACTCGGACAGGCGCAGAGGAATTAAAAGAAGTATTCAGATGATTTGACAATTCATATATATAGCCGCAATAACCCCTTGTAGGAGGCGGGCTTTTTTTGATAAGGTATTCCTTATCTGTATGTATTCATTCTTTCCTTTTTTCACAATGACAACCTCCCAATATACCGCCCCTGCTGATTGCATGGGATAGAGAGTGTCAAAGTGCTTTAAGCAAAAAGAAACGGCGGCTTTTCCATAAGCCACCGTTTCAAAGGCGCGTGAAAATATGTCTGCTTTACGACGGCTTTTTTTCTTTTGCCGTCGCGCGGCAGATTTAGTCTATTTTATATCCATTTGTTATAATATTTGCAATATCTAAATTTATTCTCTGTGGTTATTCAGTCACTTTTTTCGCCTTACCAAAAACAAAACACAAGCAAGAGAAAATACAATACTACATATAATGTACGTCCAATTAAAAAATGAAATATTGATTAAATATTGTGCAGATTGACTTTTAATGAAGTTAACATATGGCATATTGTTACCAATAGTTTCCATAACTTCAACAATGTTTGTCGGACTTAAATTATATAAAAACGAGCCAAACAAATATAATGTGATTTTTTCAACGATAGATGGTAGAAGAATAGCCAATACATAAAACCAAATTTTGTATTGATTACAGGATTTCCATAAATATATTGTTCCTAAAAGATACGGTATAATAGCAAGTAAACCGCCTAAAAGGGGTGTATATAAATGAAAGCCTAAAACAATAAATACAATACGAATTAAAAGGTACACTCCTAAAATAATTATCCAGTTCAGTAACAATACCAAAATAGAATTTTGCTTTTGTCCGTTTGTTACGTTACTCTGTTGTTGCATTTCTACACCTCCCGAAAGAAAGGACGTTCCACTTTTGGAAACGTCAAGGTTACGGTTGTTCCACCATAAGAATTAGTCTGTATTTCCACTTTTATAGTTAGGTCATTAGCCATTTTTTGAACAAGGTATAACCCCATGCCTGTAGAACGGCTTAAATAACTTCCTGTATCGCCGGTAAAACCTTTATCAAAAACAAATGGCAAATCCGATATGGGTATGCTCATTCCATTATCGTTAATAGATAAGATGATTTCTTCACTTTGTGAAGCTTCATTGATTGAGAATTGAAGAAAGGGAGAAGATTTTTTTTCAGCATATTTTACACTATTACTAATAATCTGTCCTAAAATAAACATTAGCCCTTTTTTGTCGGATATAATTTGATATTCATTCCCCAAAAACTCAATAGAAAATCCGGCTTCTTCAAGCAGAGTTACATTATCCTCAACTGCTTCTCGACAAGTCCTAAGAATAGATAGTGGTTCAAAATAATAATCTTTATGGACAGCACCAAGCCGAGAAAAATAAAGGATTTGTTCAACATCTTGCCGCGCATGGTCACGCACGTAAAGCATACGAGTATGCACTAAAGGGGACATTTCGTTTTTTCGATTATCCAATAACAATGTCATAAGCGATAGTGGCTTTTTAATTTCATGCGCCCAATTTTCAATATATTGTTCATAGTCCGAAATCTTTATTTTCTGTTCGTTCACATATTCCTGCTGTGTTCTCAAATGCTGTCCCAATTCACGAACATAGGGACGTAATAACGCGGGTACAATTTCACATAGTAAGTATTCATTAGTATCATCTGGTTCCAATAAAAAACTATGAAAAACAACATCAGCTTTGTTACTTTTTTTGATTGATATAGTAATCGGTATAGTAAGTGCAGCCAATGAAACAAAAATTATCAAGGCAACATAGCTTGTGAAATATTCCGGGTAAGCCAACCAAGCAAGGAATATAAAGAACAAATCCAAACACATAAATGTTATAAACCAAATTCGATTAGAAGAAATAGCAATTAAAAGATTTTTCCATTTATTCATATGTCCACCTGCTCTTTCAAACGGTATCCTTGCCCTCGCACCGTTTCTATACGTTCTTCAAGCCCAAACTCCCGAAGCGTTTTTCGCAGCCGAGTAAAATTTACTTGTAATGCATTTTCGTCTATAAATTCTTCTGTTCCCCATAGTCTAATGCATAATTCTTTTTTAGAAACAATCTTAGGGCTATTTTTCAAGAGAGCAAGTAATATTTTTCCTTCGTTCGGTGGCATAAGGTAAGAGCTATTCCCTACATAAATTGTAAAGGTATTCGGGTCAAGTAAAAAACCACCTCCATCAAGTAACCCTTGCTGTACCTGTTCTTCTTTACGTCGAAGAAGATTTTTAATTCGGGCAAGTAAACGTGACATATTACAAGGTTTTGTTAAATAGTCATCAGCCCCCAAGTCTAATGCGTGCAGTTCGTCCTGCAATTTATCTCTTGCAGTCAATACGAGTACCGTACCAATCTGTTTAGCTTTCAACTCTTTACATATTTCAAAACCCGAACGAAAGGGAAGATTGATGTCAAGCAAAATTAAGTCGGGAAAATATGCTGCTATTTCTGATACTGCGTTTTCAAAATCCGATAATCCAATCGTATCATATCCCGATTTTTCTAATAAGTTCAACAGTTCTTCTCGCATATAAACATCATCTTCAACCACAACTATCTTTGCCAATATGTCCGCCTCCTTTCCCATAATATTTATAAGCCTGTTAAGAATTGGGCTTGTAATTGAGCTTTCCTATTTCACGATTAGTTGTTCGAGCAACAGCCACACCGTAAATTACCATAACAAGAACAACAATAACAGCCATAGCAATTAAAAGAGGATAGGACTGTTCAAGGTGTGCCGCTCCTGAATGTAAATATAGCTGCATGGCATATATCCCTACTGCTCCGCTGATACACGCTAATATAAGAGGAAGCAGGAAATACCATAATACTTGTTGGTTGATAGAACGCTTAATTTGTTCACGTCGTGCTCCTAAAATAGAGAGTGTTAGATACCTTGATTTTGTAGTTTGCATTTGCGTCAAGAATTGCAGGGCAAGTAATGCACACGCAATAATCAAAAACATAAATCCCATGTATAGTGTTGTATAACTTCCGGAAATAACATAAAATAATTGTCGCCCAAAATTATTAAGATAGCTTTCGTAATATAGACCAGATGGTTTTAACAAATCACGAGCTTCCATAATCGGTAACATTAAACCTTTTGTTTCAACAAGTTCATTAGGAATACAAAAGTTCCAATAAACCATACAAGTGTCTGAATTTACAAATTCTGAATATATCTCATCTGAAACAATCAATGCAGTTATAATCTTGATATTTTCATCTGCGGTCAACCCTTTCATCGGTACGGAGGGAACAAGATAAAATGGTCTTTCGTTGATAGAAAGCGACGCTTCATTATTCGCCTGTGCGTCTGCTGCAATTTGATTTAACAGTGTAACCGTTTCATCTTGAGCATTACCTAAAAAATCTGGGTTGAGATAATAGACAACTTCATTGTTCCCAAGGCTAATCTGTTCTTCTCCCGCGGCATCCAATAACCGATTATAGGAAGATACAGGAAGCAAATAAGGAGAAGAACTACCAGTATCAATAAGACCTAAAAGGTTTAAGGCAGCAGGTTGGTCGGAGCCAAAACTATACATACCATCTTCTTGTGTGGCAGGGTCTACTACATCTTGAGGTAAATGCTGCACGATTTGTTTCCTAAATTTCGACCAATCAACAGGAGAACTTATCCCATCCGAAGCAGTGGATTTTATATTTCCTATTTCCATACGGTTCAGATTTGATACATAAGGACGAATTTGTTCGTTGGAAAGATACTTCTCAACAATTTGGTCGTTGCCCATTACAGTAAAGTCATAAACAGAAGTACCTCGTGTCAATTCACTTCCATATGACATTATGCGCACTGAGCCGTCGGTAATTAACATAATAGTAAGCATCATCAGAATGGACGCTACGCTGATTGAAATATATTTATTAACGACATTTTCATGCAACTGCCGTAAAGTAAATACATAAAGTCCTCTTGTGGCTTTGTGTTTTATAGAAGCTGCCCATATACTCAAAATTCTTGCAAGTCCTCGAATAAATAGAATTGTTCCGATAATTCCAAGTAAAACGGCAATAAGCAGCATTGCCCCACTCGCAGCCATAAAATGCTCTACAACAATCCAGTACGCGACAAGCAAAATTACGGTGCCTATAGCAAACGATACGAAACTTACATATGGATTCCCTGTGCGTTGCTTTTTCGCCATCTCTCCATAAACAAGTTGATGTAGCTCTTTACGGAACAGCTTTCCGCATAGAACAAACAATGCTACAAACTGAATAATCAAGAAGCCTAACGATGTGAAAATAGCGGCACTTACAGAAAAACTTAATTGGTGTGTAATGATACCATGCCCTACTAAACGCGCGGTTGTAAGACTTATAGCTTCGGATAAAAAGCCACCGCATACAAGCCCTCCTAAAAGAGCTAAAAACGACGTGATTAGCCCCTCTGTCATTATTTGAATAAATAATTTAATCTTTGTCATTCCAAACATCAAATAAAGCCCCAGTTCTCGACTACGACATTCAAGTTGATATTTGTTTGCAAATACTACGAGAAAGAACACAAATAATAAAGCACAAAGATAAACCGTCGGTAAAAGATTAGTAAGCAACCGTTCTACTGCGTCGCTCTCAATTTCACTTAAAAAACGTATTACGTCCTGTTGTCCAAGAGAAAGCACTATATAAAACATTGCTACGGCTGTTATCATTGTCAGAAAATAAATTAGGTTTTCGCTACGGCTCCGTTTGGCGTTTCGCCATGTGAGATTAAAGAACATTTGCACTTCCTCCCCCCATTTGAGCCATCACTTGTAAAATACGTGCATAAAAATCTTCCTGTGTTTCATTTGGAATTTTACGACGTAACTCATGGAAAATAACACCGTCTTGAATGAACAAAATACGAGAACAGAAACTCGCGGCGTTAGGGTCATGCGTGACCATTAGGATTGTGCGTCCACGCCTAAGATTGATTTCCTGTAACTTCTCCATGAGTAAACGTGCTGATTTTGTATCTAATGCACCTGTAGGTTCATCAGCCAAAATAATATCGGGGTCAGAAATCAAACTACGTGCAGCAGCTACGCGTTGTTTTTGACCGCCCGACATTTGTGACGGAAATTTAGAAAGAACGTCTGTAATTCCAAGAAAATCTGCTATATCTTTTAGCTTTTTTTCCGCTGTAACAATGTCAATATTATGAATTGATAAAGGCAATATAATATTTTCTTTACCAGTTAGATTATCAAGTAAAGCAAAATCTTGAAATAGATAACCAATCTTGTTGCCACGATATTCAGCCAACTTCGTGCCATCAAAAGAGCTTATATTGGCACCTGAAAGTAAAATTTGACCTGAAGTTGGTTTAATTACCGTCGCAATACAATTTAATAATGTAGTTTTACCGGAACCACTTGCACCCATAATACCCAAATATTCACCATTGAGAACATTAAATGAAATCCCATTTAGAGCCTTTGTGGGGACACCATCTTTTGTGTAAACTTTATGCAAGTCGCACACTTCCAAGAGTTTTTCTGTATAATTCATTTTTACACCTCGCCTTGTGGATTGTTGATTGTTTACCAGTTATAATTTTACTGCGTAATAACTCAATGTAACACTTACATTTGATGTAAGGTTTTACGTAAGGAATTATCTATTTTTTATTCCCTTTCCTACGTCCATCAGTAGGCTTCTCTGCCGCTTTGGGTATCAACCACATATAACCGATTTTTGAAACTCCCGGTATTCTGTTCTGTTTACAAAGTATCTGTACTCGCCGTTCAGAAATGCCCCATTTTTCCGCTGCTTCTGGACAAGACATATATTCCATAGTTCAACCGCCCTTTCCTCAAACTTTATCAATATAATTATAATCGGATAACCGAATAATAGCAAGTGTATGATATGCTCTATTTCTATCCATACTATGATGTGTGTAATCATATCTCGAAAGAGAGATGAAATATACAATGTAGTTGGGTGAAATGATTATGAAGCAGAACAAAGAAAAGTTTGATTTTAAGGCTTTCGGACAGGCTATAAAAGCGGCAAGAAAAGCAAAGGGGATTTCCCGCAATCAGTTAGCGGATAAGCTGAACATTGCGCCGCGATATATCGCGTCCATTGAGAACAGCGGACAGCACCCAAGTTTGCAGATTTTGTATGAGCTTGTAACCTTGCTTGACGTATCGGTAGACCAGTTCTTTTTCCCGGAACGGGAACAGGAAAAGTCCACCCGCCGCCGTCAGCTTGATACCATGCTCGACGGCATGAGCGAAAAGGATTTGAAAATCCTGTCTGCTACCGCAAAAGGGATTGAGGAAGCCAACAACGAAACAACGGGGGAATAAAGTTCCCTCGTTTCTTCATAGAGAAAGCAGTTTGAAACGTCGCAGTTTGCGACGTTTTTCTTTTGTCCTGCTTTGGCAAAATCAAATTTTCCATGTAGTAGGGATAAAGGGAGAAAGTTTCTTAGCAAGCATAGGAAAAGAGTACCCTTTTCCGTATTTTCGCCCTCCCGCCCTGCGGTGCGTCGGTTAAAAATTGCTTGTTGGGAAGTGTCCCAAACCCTCGGAATGGAAAGGAACGATTGCATGAACGGACGCAAAAGAAAAGTACAAATCAAATTCTATGTAACAGAGGAAGAACGGGCATTGATTGAACAGAAAATGAAGCTCGTCCCTACCCAAAATATGGCGGCGTATCTTCGCAAGATTGCCATTGACGGGTATATCATTCAGACAGACCATAGCGACATAAAAGCCATGACAGCGGAGATACAGAAAATCGGGGTCAACGTCAATCAGATTGCAAAGCGTGTCAATGCGACAGGCAGCGTCTACCAAGAGGACATAGAGGAAATAAAGGGGGTGCTTGCGGAGATATGGCGGTTACAAAGATTAAGCCTATTAAAAGCACGTTGAGCAAAGCCCTTGGTTATATCCAAAACCCGGATAAGACAGACGGGAAAACGCTTGTGTCCTCCTTTGGGTGCAGCTATGAAACGGCAGATATTGAGTTTGAATATACTTTGTCGCAGGCTCGGCAGAAAGGGAACAACTTAGCCTTTCATCTGATACAATCGTTTGAACCGGGAGAGGTGGACTGTGAGAAAGCCCACACAATCGGAAAACAGCTTGCCGACGCGGTAACAAAGGGACAGCATGAATACGTCTTGACTACCCACATAGACAAAGGGCATATCCATAACCATATCATTTTTTGTGCGGTCAACTTTGTTGACTACCATAAGTACAATTCCAATAAGCGCAGTTACTACGGCATACGGAACATAAGTGATAAGCTGTGCAGGGAAAACGGGCTGTCCGTTGTCATTCCGGGTAAAGGCAGTAAGGGAAAAAGCTATGCAGAATATCAAGCGGAAAAGACGGGAACAAGTTGGAAAGGCAAGCTAAAAATTGCCGTTGATACACTTATCCCCCAAGTAGCAAGTTTTGAAGAATTATTGCAGCGGTTACAGGCGGCGGGCTATGAGATAAAACCGGGAAAATATATCTCCTGCCGCGCTCCCGGACAGGAACGCTTTACCCGCTTAAAAACCCTCGGTGCAGATTATACAGAGGAAGCAATCAAAGAACGGATTGCAGGCAAGCGCACAAAGGCAGCGAAAGCTCCCAAAGAGCAGCGCGGCGTATCGCTGCTTATCGACATTGAAAGTAGTATCAAGGCACAAGAGAGCCGGGGCTATGAACAGTGGGCGAAAATCCATAATCTGAAACTGGCTGCAAAAACTATGAATTTCTTGACAGAACACAAGATTGAGCAGTACGCGGATTTAGTCAGCCGGATTGAAGAAATAAATGCGGAAAATGAAAAGACAGCAGACGCATTAAAGAGCGTGGAGAAACGTCTTGCAGACATGGCGGTGCTGATGAAGCACGTTACCACCTACCAAAAAACAAAAACCGTCTATGAAGCATACCGCAGGGCAAAGGATAAGGACACATACCGGGCAAAGCAGGAAAGCAGTCTGATACTCCATGAAGCGGCGGCAAAGGCATTGAAAGCGGCGGGCGTTACCAAGCTCCCCAATCTTGCCGCCATGCAGGAAGAATACGGGAAGCTCCAAGCGCAGAAAGAAGCCCTTTACACTGATTATGGCAAGCTGAAAAAACAGGTCAAGGAATACGACGTTATCAAACAGAACATAGACAGTATTTTAAGACTGGAAAAAGAACCGGAACGGGGCAGGGAAACCGAACGCTTACAGTAGAAATATCTATAAAAGCGTGGTAGGATAAAGGTATTCCAATATAGACAGGAGCGTGAAAACATGGCAGACCAAACGATACCCGATTATGAAACCATAAGCGCCGCCGTTACCGGAGAAACATGGGCGGTGGAAAAGGTGCTTATGTGCTACAAGGACGAAATCGACAGGCAGGCAACTGTAAAGAAACGTCAGCCGGACGGAACATTCAAACTGGAAATTGATGAAGATATGCGCCAGTATATCACAATGAAGCTGATAGAAGCCCTCCCCCAGTTTCCCCTTGAAGAAATGGAAAGAGAGGAAAAAAGAAATCGGGACAAAAAATCATAAAAAGGTAGACGGGAAGCTGCTGCGGACAGATAAGCAGTTCCGGCATTTGAAGCAACGGCAGAAAGAAACTATCAGTACATGGCTTTATGAGGAATACCGCCGTCTTTGGATAGAAAAGGGACAGGAGCCGCATAAGTACAACAACCGGGAAATCGTTGCCGCTGTTATGGAACGGATAGAAGCTGCGGGGATATGGCTGCCGGAACAGGAAGTAACAAAATATTTTTACCGCAGGAAAACCCATTACCGGAACCGGATAGAAAAAGAATTACAGCCGAAGCCGGAAATGCAGGATAAAGACAGTCAGACACAAAAAGAACAGGGCGCAGGAAGCCAGTAATGACCTCCCGCACCCTGTTCTTTTATAGGTACTGATTTTAAAATGTTACGCAGTAGAACCCCCATTTTAAGGGAAAAGGTATTCTGTATCGCCTATGCCAGTTTCACGTCATTTATGCCCTGTAAATCAAGGCTTTTTTTGCCCTTATCGCGTAACCGCCGCACGCCGTTTCCTCATGCGCTCGGCTGCCTGTCTGCGGGTAATCCGCTTCCGGCAGTCCGGGCAGTATTTGACGCTGTTCGATTTTGATACAAAGAACGTGCCGCACTCGGTACAACGCTTTTTGTCCTCTGTCTTGAAAAGCTCTGCATACAGTAGCTTATCAAGAGGAAGTACGGCAATTTGAAACCACTTGCATAAAAGCGAACAGGAAATGAGCTGCGGGCAGACACATTCCTCCCCGTCGTCCAGTAAGATACAGTGTCCGCGCTCGCAGTTGCAGCACTCCTTTTTTACAAGGCTGTTGACTTTTCGGCTCTGTGGCGGCGTAAGCCGCTTACCCCCGGTCATACTTCATCAGCGGCGAAAATGGCAAGCTCCGCATACTCGTTTTCTGTTAGCGGGGAAATTTTCTGTAAGGTGCGTTCTGCAAAGGGGCGCATATCCTCGTCCATGAACGGCAGCGCAGCCGTCATATTTTCCATAAGCTGTGCTTTGCTTCCCTCATGGTAAATACTCAACAGGTTCATTTCTTCAACGGTCAGTCTAATCATGCTCATACCTCCAATTCGTGATGTTTTGATTTTGCTGTCTTTTTCGGGACTTTTGGGGATTTTTCTGTTTGTAACTGCGCCCGGACAGAGGGAGGGGACTGTTTCATCTCTTTCTTCCTCTCGCTTTTATCTATCAGCGCATAAACGCCATGCCTGCCCTCCAACGTAGATAAGGAAAGGCTTTTGTAAGGGAGCATGGAAAGCAGCCGTTCCATATCCTTATCCGTTGCCAGTGGAACAAAGTAGGGAGAAAGTTCTACCGCACAATGGGTCTTTTCGGGGCTGTTCGGTTCTCCAAGCCCTTTTACATTTTCCACAATCCGGCGGGCTTCTATTTCAATCTGTCTATCATGCAGGGCGGCGATATGTAACTGAAAATCCCTCTGCGTATGAGGTGTTCGTTTTTTCTGCTGTTCCCTCAAAAGGCTTTTTAAGGCTTCCGGGTCGTTTGGCTGTGCTTCAAAACGTATAAACTTTCCAAGTTGCGGGTCAGTGTCCCCGTCAAAATATTGTCCGGCAGGCTTTGTCAGCTCCCCATGCTCATAAATCAGCGTGTAGTTGTCGGCAGGGATTGATTTTTCGATTACTTCCCGGAAATGCTGCAAATAATCCAGTTCATAAAGATTGCCCTTGATTTTTTCCTGCTCTGTGCCTGTCAGTTCCACCGCATAGGCAAGGATAGTATCGCGGGTCTGTTCCCCGTAAAACCGCCATGTATTATGCTGCCTTGTGTCCTTTAGAAAAACGTCCCGTTCCCGGAAGCAGCACGTCCCGGACGGGCGGGAAAACCACAAAAGCCGTTTGTCCTCCGGGATAAGGCTTACCGCCGCTTTCCGCAAAATCTGTTTGTCTATGTCAAAATCGCTCTGATAAAAAGCGGTGTTCTGTTTCATTATGGCTTCAAGGGAAGCAATAACGTCCACATTTTCAAATTTTTGTAACTTCATAGGTCAGCTCCTTTCCAAATCCTGTGTTTTCTGTCTTGCCTGTTTCTTCGGTGCCTGTTCTTTCGCTGCTTTAAGCTGCGCCCGGATAGAGGACTTTTTCTCCGGCTCTGCCTGTTTCTTTTCTGCTTTGAGGGCTTCGGCGTATTCTGCAAGGGAAATCTGTCCTCCGGCTTTTGCTTTTTCTTCCAGTTCCGTAGCGGTCGGGGTGTTGTTTATCTGCCCGTCAATCATGTTGTAATTCTGCTCGGTGGTCTGTTCGGCAGCTTTCAGATAATTTTCCGGCTGCAAAAACTCCGGCACGTCCTTATAACCGAAGCTGTCTACATAGTGGGCGGTGTCCTGTCCGTTCTGATGAAGTACCACCACGTCGGAAACGGAAAGGCTGTGTCCCTTAAAATCTTTCGGGTGGTCGATATTAAAGCGGGTGTAAATATCTTCAAGGGAAGTCCCCGGCGTAAGAGGTGCGGAATAGACAAGTGTATAGTTTTTCGCGTCTACCCGGTGTCCGGCGGCAATCAGACGGTCGTAAGGCTCAAAACGCAAGTCCCTTGTTTCGTCCCCGCCTTTTATCTGATAAATGGAAAAGGTGTCTTTATCCTGTGGGGCTTCCTGCTCCGGCTGCTCCTGTGCGGGTTGTTCCTGTGCAGCTACCTTTTGCTCCCGGATATGCGCCCGCTGTAACTCGGTAGGCTTTTCCCCGGTAAGAGGTGCAATCGCCTTGACATAATCAGCCGCATAATAGGCGTTACTGGTAAGCTGCCGCTGCCATGCCCCGGCTTTTGGCGACCAACGGAAGCCGTTGCTTTTTAAGGCTTCCCGCGTAGCTTCGTCCGGCTTATCCTCAAAGAAGATTTGCAGACGGTTCGCTTCGGTGTTTGCTTCCACCTTGCCGCCGTCGAATTCCCAACCCACAAAACCGATTTCTTTTTGCTGTGAAAGGGATTTGATACGGTCTTTCACGCGCCGGATTTCCGCGCTGTTGTTGGATAACGCCCAAGTCGCAAAGGGCTTGTCCCCCAAATGCCAACTGCTCGCCATGTCCGCTTTTAATTTTTCAAGCTGTTCCGGCAACAAATGCGGGCAGCCGTCAAGGGTCTTGTGCTTACGGTAATAGGCGTTTACGGCTTTCATGGTTTCCTGTGATTTTTCAAGGCTTTCCAGTTTCTTTTCTAACTTCTGTACTGCCTGCGGGTCGTCTGCACTGATACCGCCCATGCCGGTACTGCGGATTTTATCAAGAAGTCCTTGTATGTCCTGCCATTCCCGGTAATTGCTGTCGCGGGCTGCGTTCTGCTTTTCTTTCTTCCTTGTGGGGAAGTTAGAGCCGCCCGCAATGAGGATAGAGGGAACACGCGCGTCAATCTCATAGCCTTTGTTCATGTTCGCCGCCAGTTTCCGGGCGTAGGTGTCAAGCAGGCTGTCGATTTTCTCATGGTACATCGGGTCTACCCGCTGTTTCTGCCTTTCTGCAAGCTGTACGGCTTCATCTACATAGTGCCTGTATTCAGCCGTCGCGCTGCCTTGCTTATAATCGGAAAAACTGTTTGCGTCCTTTGCACGTTTGGCGGCAGCTTCGTTGATTGTGTAATAAGGTGCGGCGGGTGCAGCTTGTTCCGGCTGTGGTGCTTCGCTGCTTGCGCCTGTATCAGCTTCCGGCTCGGTCTGTGCTTCTTTTTCCTGTACCGGGGCTGTTTCTTCGGGAAGCTCCGGCGCGGCTGCTTCTGCTTCGGGCTGTATGGTAGCTTCCTGTGGGGTCTGTGCCTGTTCGGTGGTCTGTTCCTTATCCTGTGCCTTTTGGATTTCTGCAAAATGTCCGTCTATGGTATCAATCAGACTTGCGGCGGTGCTGCGGATTGTTTCAAGAGAGCCTTTCAGTTCTGCAAGTTCTTTTCCGCTGCTCCACCCGGCGATATATCCAAAGGAATAGTCCGACGTATCAAGCCCGTAGTGTTGGCAAACGGCATAGGCGACGCTTTCTGCCTGTACCTCGCGGGTGCGGCGGTCGGGACGTTCCGGCGCGTCTTTGTCTATGTCATGGAGTGTCGCATGGGCAATTTCATGGATAGCGGTCTTGATATTCTCCAATTCGTCCATGCCCTCGTTGATGAGAATACACTTTTCCTCATAATTGCAGCGTCCTTTTATACTGCCGCTTAGTGCTTCAAATCCCATAGCAAAGGGGGAAGTTTTTTCAAGGGCAGCGAAAAAATCCTGATACTGTTCCACGTCGCCCGTAAGCTCCTTTATCCCAAGGTCGGGCAACTCCTTACCCTCGGTCTGCGACACGTCAAAAACAGATACCACACGAAAGGCGGGGATTTGGATTTCCTTTTCCTCGGTAACGGCTTTCCCGTTCTTATCGAAAACAGGCTTTTGCGTGTCCGGGTCGATTTTTTCCACCTGTTTCTTAACGGTAAAGGGCGCGGGCGCAATTATCTTGATAGCTTTTTCCCCCGGCTTTACATGGCGGTCAAATTCCTTTTCCCATTGTTTATAGCCTTTTACAAGGTTGCCGCCCTGCATGGCGATAAGGATTGTATTGTTTAGGCTGTAATCATGGAATTTAGACATAGTACGCAGATAGTCGGCGTAACGGTCGCTTTCATAAATCCCCAAAATGCCCTGTTCCAGTCGGTCGGTAATCTCTTTCATTTTGTTGGCGGGCTTTTCGGAAGATAGGATAATCGGGAGAACCGGGGGCTGCTCTGTGGCAGTGGTCGGTATGGCTGCGGCAGCGTCAAGGTCTGCCTGTTCCTTTTCCTGTACTGGCGGCTGCGGTGTTACCCGATATTCCTCCGGCACGTCCCGTCCGTCATACCACTGTGTAAAGGTGTTGCGGTTGTTGTAGATATATCCCTGCTCGGTAAATCTGCCCCCGTCATTGATAGCAGCGTCCCGCCCGTATTCCTCATAGAGAAAATAGTTTTTTGCTTCTTCCGGCAGCTCCAACTCGTCCAGTTCTTCAATCAGATAATGCCCGTAATCTTCCTCGGTTTTTACGGACGGATAAATCCAGTAACAGTCAAGATTTTGTGCAAGGTTTATAATGTCCTGCAAGTCCCTTGTATGGTCGCCGTATGTGATAGCCGCAGCAAATTTTTCCCGGTCGTCGTCAAACTGCATTTTCAAAAGCTCGCCCAAATAGTTCAGTTCGTCAAGGCTTTCAAGCTCGGTCAATTTCCCTGCCAGTCCCGGAATAGAGGACTGATATTCTGTGATGTGCAGCTCCCCGTAGTTTTTGCCGTCTATCCCGATACGGTCAAAGACTTCTTTCAAATGTTCAGCAGTCGTGGGGAATGATACCCATTCGCCCGCAGGTCTGCCCTCGGTGTACTTTCCAAGATTAGAAAGATACCCGCTTAAAATCGTTTCTTCCATGCGCTCACTCCTTTCTTTCTCAATCATGCGGTGCATAAGCTCGTAGTCCTCCATGCTCATGCTCCCGTCAAATAGATAGGGGTCGGGTTCTTCGCCGCCCCGGTAGGCTTTTTCAGAAAAAGGCAGCCCCGCAGCGTGGGCGGCGGCTCTTGCTTCCTCGATAAGCTCCGGCGGCAGCCTGTCGTCGTGGGCTTCGATAAATTCCCCGATATTGCTATATCCGTTTTCGTAGTGGCGGCGCACCCCGGCGGTCAGTTCGTCAAGGTTCCTGTCCTCGCCAAGATAGCCGGAATAATAGCCGTTTACCACAACGGCGGCAGGGTCAGCCTGTTTGATTTCTTCCATGCGGCTTCTGTCCTCCGGGTAGAGAATATCGCCCATTTCAAGGTGGAAATATTCCGCGTTCCAAGAACGTCCCGTTTTCCAAAACGCCACCCAAGCGATACCGTCCCTTAATTCTTCTTGATAGTCTTTTACGGTGTCCCGTAAATTTGCCATGTGTAACCTCCTTTCCCAAAGGCAGCGCGGACGCTGCGCTTTCCAGTTTCATCATTCAGTACCCCGCGCCCGCGTTTTTGCCAAAGAGTTTAGATATTTTTTCAAGATTTCAGAGGGTTTGGGAAACTTCCCAACAAGCAAAAATCCCCGCCGTTCTCGGTAGAGAAAGCAGGAATTTTACGGAAAAGGGTACTCTTTTCCTATGCTTGCTATTCAGTTATTTTTTCTTCGGAAGCTCCACCCGGTAGTTGACATATTTCCCGCCCGTATCAGCCAATACGATAGTTCCGTCGTAGGTCTTGCCCGTCTTTGGGGAATAGAGCTTTTTCACATTTACCTTGCCGGATTGTAAGAGCGCGGCGGCAATCTTCGGGGTAAAGGTTACTTTTCGTTCTTCAAAGAAACGGTCATTTTTCCACATGGTAAAGATACATTCCTTATTGCTGCAATAGTAATTCTTCTTGCCCTCATAGACAGGAGAACCGCAGCGGGGGCAGCTTCCCAACGCTTCCCGTTCCGGCTTGAACATCTGCGCTTTATCATCAGAAAAAAACGGGTACGTCTTTACCAGTTCCCGCGCCATATTCTCAATACCCTCCATAAATGCGGCGGGGTCTGCCTTGCCTTTTGCAATCTGTGTCAGATTGTTTTCCCATTCTGCGGTAAGCTGCGGGCTTGTCAAGGTGTCCGGCAGGACGCACACAAGGTTGATACCGTCCTTTGTGGGAAGTAGCTGCTTGCCTTTTCGCTCCACAAAACCGCCCTTTACCAGTTTTTCAATGACGGCGGCGCGGGTGGCGGGAGTTCCAAGCCCTTTGCGTTCTGCGTCCGGGTCGGTGTCCTCGCTTCCGGCGTGCTCCATAGCAGAGAGCAGCGACGCTTCGTTGTGAGGTTTTGGCGGTGTTGTGTCATGTTCCGTTACCGTTGCCGCCGGATTTTCAAAGGTCTGTCCCTCGGTAAATGGCGGCAGGGTCTTTTCTGTGTCGCTGTCTGCGTCGTCCGTTTCGGGCTTGTTCTTTAAGGCTGCCCGGTAACGGCGGTCAATCTCTTTCCAACCGTCGTACAGCACTGTTTTTCCCTTTGCGGTAAAGGACTGTCCGGCACATTCAAATGTAGCCGTAACCGCTTCAAAGGTATGTACTGCGGCGGTCGCCATGAGCAGACGCGCCCCGGCAAGGGTAAGGATATTCCTTTCGCTTTCCGGCAGCGCGGCAAGGTCGGTCTTTGCAAGCTCCATAGTCGGGATAATGGCATGGTGGTCTGATACCTTTTTACTGTTCAGCACTTTTGCAAGCTCCGGCGCAAAGTCCATGCCCGCCATAAAAGAAAATTTCCCACAAAGCAGCTTGATAATGCCCGCCGCTGTGTCGCCCATGTCGTCGGTCAGAAATGCGCTGTCGGTTCTCGGATAAGTAAGCAAACGCTTTTCATACAGGGCTTGTGCAAGGTCAAGGGTCTGCTTTGCGGTATATCCGAACAGGCGGTTTGCTTCCCTCTGCAAAGAAGTAAGGTCAAAGAGCTTCGGCGGGGCTGCGGTCTTTTTCTCTTTCACAAGGGAAGTACAGACTGCTTTTGACGCTTCACAAGCAGCTTTCAGCCTGTCAGCTTCGGAACGGTCAGACAGTTTTTCGCTTGCAGCTTCCGCGCCGGATAAGGACAGGCGCACATGATAGTATTTTTCTTTCTTGAACGTGGTAATCGCCGCGTCCCGGTCAACAAGCATTTTTAAGGTCGGGGTCTGTACGCGTCCCACATTCAAGGTATGGTTGTAAAGGACAGAAAAAAGACGGGTGGCGTTGATACCGATTAGCCAGTCAGCCTTTGCCCTGCATAATGCGGAAGCAAAGAGCGCGTCGTATGCTTCGCCGTTCTTCAGATGAGAAAAGCCCTCTTTGATAGCAGCTTCTTCCATTGAGGAAATCCACAAGCGGCGCGTGGGCTTCCTGCACCCGGCAACTTCGTAGACAAAACGGAAAATGAGTTCTCCCTCGCGCCCCGCGTCGCAGGCATTGACGACTTCGGAAACGTCTGCCCGGTGCATAAGTTCCTTTAAGGTCTTGAATTGCTTTTCCTTGTCAGAAGCAACGGTGTACTTCCATTCCTGCGGCAAAATCGGTAAGCTGTCATAGCTCCACTTTTTATACTGCTCCCCGTAGGCGGCAGCTTCGGAAAGCCCTACCAAATGTCCCACGCACCAAGAAACGATATAGCCGCTTCCTGTGAGAAATCCGTCTTTCTTTTCCTTTGCCCCAAGTACGGCAGCGATTGTCTGTGCCACACTGGGCTTTTCTGCGATAACTAAAATCAATGATAATTCCTCCTTTTATCGTTCGGTCTGTCGTTTGTTTTCCAGTTTTCTCATACAGTACCCCACACAAGGGGACTGCCCCTTGTAAGGGCAGCCCGCGCAGCGTGGGGAAGAAAGCTCCGGCGGGGATTTTTCCCGTTTGCCATAGTCCGGCTTCTGTATCATCATCTTTTCAAAGGGATTGTCGGTAAACAGGGTCATACTTCCTCGTCCTCCGTTTCTTCCTCTTTGGAAACTTCCCCGGTATCTGCTTCCGGCTCGTCCTCGTCGTAATCCTCAAAGTCAAAATCTTCAAGGTCGGTGCTTCCTTTCACGTTATGCTTCGGTTTTACAAACTTAAAGTAGTAGAACGCCGCGCCGCCACCAAGCAGCACAAAGAGGACTAAGGCAAGCACCGCGCCGGGATTGCCGTCTTTTTCTTTGGGTTCTTCCGGCTGCTCGGTGGGTGTTGGCGTGGGTTCCTTGCCTGTGCAGCCTGTCAGAGTAGTTGCACATACCGGGCAGGACGTATTTACCTTTCCGACTTCGCATTTTTCCGTACAGTTGCAGACTTCCGGCTTTTTCGTGGCTTCCCCGGTTTCGGTCAGTGCCATAAGGTCGGCTTCGTCCACTTGATTAAGGAAATGTACGGTCTGTTCCCCCTCGGCTGCCCGGTCAATGAGGATATAAAAGTAGTTGCCGCCTTTGGTGGTAACAGTGATAAGCTGCTTATTGCCGCCGAAATCGTCCACCAGTGTTGCGTTGCCCTTTGGGGTAAGGGGCGGCGTTTCCGGTTCTTCCACCACTACATTGCTGTCGTTGGTCGCGTCCTCTGTGGGTGGCTCTGCGGCTGTTCCCTGTGCATAGGCAGGGACAGAAAAACCGCCCATAAGGATAAGGGCGGCACAAAGGGCAGTCATGGTCTGTTTGAGTTTATTTTTCATCTGCATTGTCCTCCTGTTCTTCGTAGTCTGCCGCTTCGGTAGCGGGTGCGGCGTTCATGCCGGGAATACCGCCGCCGGACAGCATAGCATTTAATTCCTGCGGGGTAAGTCGCATAGCGCGTACAAGCTGCACGATTTCAAGGTTTTCCGCTTCGGTTTTCTGCGCTTCCAGTCCTTTTAACTTGTTCTGATACTCTGTGATTTTCTCGCGGGTCTTTGCGATTTCCTTATTGATACGGTCGATTTTGTTGTTTGCCATAAAATAAATTCTCCTTTCTTTTCGGGGCTGCTTACCAGTTCATCAGCCCGTAGCCTTTGATACATTGATAGTTGAGGTCATAGCTTTTAATCTTGCAGGCGTCGCCGGAATTGCCCTCAACGGTATAGACGCGGCTTCCGTCCCTGCCAAGCACAAGCCCCACATGGTCGGCAACGCCGTCTAAATCCCAGTCGAAAAAGATAGCGTCGCCCGGTGCGATATTCTCATAGCCGCGTGCGCCCCATTGTCCCCTTGACTGGAACCAAGGAACGCCCTGCCATTCGCAGCCCGCAAAGCGGGGTTCGCTTTTTCCGGCTTGATTGTAGCACCATGACACAAAGCAGGCGCACCATTCCACGCGGCTGTTAAAGCCGTACCAAGACCAGTAAGGGTAGCCGCCCACGTTTCCGACCTGCTGTTTTGCAAGCTCCATAAGCTCCGGGTTTCCGGGACGTGTGCCGTTTACAAACTCCACGCCGCTTAAATCCTCGGACGGGCTTCCGTCGGGAGAGCCGCCGCCAAAAATCAACGGTTTGTTGCCCTGTGTCTGTAAGTACACCTTGAACATTTCAAACTGCTGTGGGTTCAGCAGTTCTTCCGCAAGGGAAGCAATCGGCTTGTTTGTCAGTTTCACATTTAAGATACGGTATTCGTATTCTTCCTCGTTGCCCTCCTCGTCGGTGGTGGTGCGTATCTCGATTTCTTCCGTCAGCGTCAAGGTGTACTGTAAGCCGAACAGCCGTTTTAGCTCTGCCTGTGCGCTCTGCGGGGTGTAACTCTGCAAAAGGGCAGTCAAGTACGACGCTAATTCGTGGGGGTTATGCCCGATAGTATCAAGGTCATAGCGGTATTCATCATAGCCGCTGTGGGTGCTTTCGATATTGTCAATTTCCTGTTGCAGCTCATTTTCCATTGCAGCATAGCTCTGTTCCGTTGCCACAAGGTCGCTGTCCTCGGACGTGTAGGAAGTCCCTAACACGCTGTTCATGCTGCCGGAAAACATTGCCCCACAAGAGGAAAGCCCTACGGATACCATGATGAACAGAAGCAGCGCGGCGATAGCGATTATCACGCCTGCCGGGTGTCGTCCTGCAAAGGCAGCCGCTTTCTTTGCTGCTGTTTGGGACGCTCCGGCGGCAGCTTTGGCGGTGGCTGCGCCGCTTTTCTTTACGGTTTTTGCATACTGGCGTTTGATTTTCTGTTTCTGCATGAACCGTGAAAAGGGATTGCTTGTAAGCTGCGGGTTCTCCTGCAAGGCTTTGTGATACTGAAAATTGACGTTTGCCTTAAACGCTGCCTGTTCTGCCTTTGCCGCTTCCCGGTAGGGTTTCAGCTTATGGCTGCGGTAGCCCTGTTTTAATTTTCTTGTCCCGTACCTTGCGCCGCGCTCGGCAAGTTCCTCCGATTTGTGCGCGCCCTCCACACCGGAATTATCTTTCTCGACGCTATGGATTTTGTTGTGAACAAAAATACCCGCTTCCTGCGCGGGGTGGGATAACGGGTTACTGTGGGCTTTGCCGCCGGGTATCGGCTTTTCCTGTTCTTCAAAGCGTAAACGGGTCTTTGCCTTTCCGGCGGTTTCCTCAAAGGTGCGCTCTTTTACAAGTTTCTTCTGCTTCGGGAGAGCTGCCTTTGCTGCGTCCAGTTTGTCGGCTGCTTTTTCCGATTTTTTGATGTAGGGTTGCAGTTTTGGCGTTTCCCGTTCCTCGTCGGTAAACTGCAAGCGTGAGGTGGAAGTACGCAAAACAGCCGCTTCCTGTGCTTTCTTGACTGCCTTTTTGCTTGCCTTTCGGGTATGGGCTGCGTCAAGGTGTTCCATGACACGCTCTGCGGTAGCGGTGTCCGGCTGTGAAAAGTCGCTGTCTGCTTCCCGGCTGCTGATACGCTCGGCAGTCTGCTGTGTTTCATTGATTTCCACCGCACCGTCGCGGGTCATTTTCTGCGTGATTTTATCGCGTGGTTTTAACTGTTTCATAGGCTGCTCACTTCCTCCGGCTTCGTCGTCATAATGCGGTAAAGCTCGGTATCTTTCGGGAAATGGTCTACAAAGGGAAGCACCACATTCCCATAAAAGATAAGTCCCTCGCCTGCTTCGGTGTGGGTTACATACTTCATCTGCTGTGGGCTGATATTTAACTGCTTTGCAAGGATAGCCCGGTCGCCCTGTGCCTGATTGAGCATGAGGACAAAATCAGAGTTTTCAAAGATATTTTCCACCTCGCGGGAAGCAAGCAAGTCCTTAATGTTCTGCGTGATAGCTGTGGGTATGCCTCCCCATTTTCTAAAACGCTTCCAAATCTCCACACTGTAAGCGGCGGTCTGTTCCTCTTTTAAGAGCAAGTGAAATTCGTCCATATAGT